>Ga0209232_1001492_pt1 | contig 12511 bp, 10 predicted proteins | sample ETNvirenome_2_60_FD_184066 | JGI IMG/M metagenome (GOLD analysis project Ga0209232, IMG submission 184066) | Marine viral communities from the Pacific Ocean - ETNP_2_60 (SPAdes) (version 2) | ecosystem: Environmental > Aquatic > Marine > Oceanic | place: Pacific Ocean | collected 2013-06-22
TGCGATTAAAAGATAAGCGTTTTTAGTGAGCCACGCTTCCCTCACCCTTGCACCTTTTCTACTTTCCCATCAATCGATACCGTTTACCCCCTAATTTACTATCGGTTACTTTTAGGTAACTTTTAAGTAATTACAATTTACTATCGGTTTCTTTTTTTTCTCTCGTAGGCTTATTATAATTGTAATTTAAATTAAGTAAAGTAAAAAATGAATTTATTTTTAGAGCCCTAAGTCCTCTAATTCATCTTCGCCGGTTTCTTCCCCTTCTTCCTCACCTTCTGCTTCTGGTTCTTCCTCACCTTCTTCGCCCTCGGTTTCCTCTTCTTCTTTTGCTTCCTCATACTCTGGGGTAGTTGTTTGAGGCAGTGTTTCCTGAAGTTCATCTTCAAACTTATCAAAGTACAACATTAGATTTGTCAACAAGTAATCATAAAATACTTTCTTATCATCGTCATTACCTAACATGGTATATGCGTCAACAATCTGTTTTTCAACCCTGTCAAAGTCACTGGAGGCAAAATTTCTACCTGTCTCATCTTCACCCTCTAGTCCAAACTCTTCTCCCTCAACAGCATCTGCATCTGCAATATCAATAAACTCACCCTCTACTTCTTCTTGTTCCTCGTCGTCACCAACATTAATGGCAATCTTTTCTAAAAGGGTAAGGTCATAATTGTATACAATATTTTCATTTTTTGTTGCGGCGTCCTCTTGGGCATCAACTGGTGCTATGGTTCTCTTGACAGCATTAACAATGTGTGCTCGATATGAATCTCGTTGTTCTTTATCCGTGGTTAAGTTTTTGTACCCGTCTTCTAAAGTAGGAATAATTTTCTTAAGAAGATCTGCCAATACATTAATACCGGTAGACTCCGCAGGCACCTCATCTGTAGCCTCTGCTTCAATCAGTAATCTACGAATTACTTTTCTCAGTTGGGTTTCTTCTGTTAGTCTATTTTTCTCTTTTTCAATAAGCCTATTGCGGATATACTCACGCAAAATTTGCTCTTGTAAAAATTCGTCTCTGTTAATACTCATACTTTAATTATCTCCGCCTTTGTCTTTTAGCTCTTTTAACCTTTGGTTTTTTTGCTCGTCGATAAGGATTAGTTCTATTTGGTGCGCCAAAGCCACCGGCATAACCTGCAACGGCTCCGGCACCCATGGCACTTACTTCGTTGACGCTAGTCACAATTTTATATGCTTCATCTTTTTCCTCAGCAGATAGTTTACTTGGCAGGTTCTTTTTAAATTCTTTCTCACCTTCTTCACCCTGGACCAGATATTCTCTCATTTGTGTTCCGCTAACACCACCAGCAAATAACGGGGTAATGACTGGTTCAACTTTTACACCGGGGTTATTTCTTTCAGCATAAGTTTGTGCTCTGTCGAATCTTTTATCATCGGCATCTTTTTCGCTCTTGCCGAGTAAGGCAACATCTCCCTCTTTAAACACAGAGTTATCTGCAATTAGTTCATAAACATCTCCAACTGGTGATGGAGTCGTGCCAGCCATAATTTTAACTTTTGGCATATCTTTGGTATAAAGCTCCCACAGTTTAATTGACATCTCGACAGTAACAGGAGGTCTTTCTTTTGTAGAAACAATAACATAAACTTCATCAACATCTTTTTTGTCTGCGAAGTATTTAGCTAACTGAAAGTGACCAGCATGTGGTGGCTTAAAACCGCCAGGGATCAAAGCAACTCTTTTGCCCTCTTGTTCAGTTATAACTTTGGAATCAGCAATCTCTTCAATCAAGAGGTCTAAATCACCAAGAGAAAGCTTTGATTCGTATTGAACATCTCTTTGTCCTGCTGCCTCTTTTTGTTTACCGTACCTTAAAATACCTAAGATTTGATTTATTGGAGCAAACTGACCAGTGAACTTATACGTTCTACCATTGTAATCAAAAACTACACCTTCGATGCTAGAAGTAACACGATCGACATCTTTGATTTTATTAAGTTCTCTTCTCATCTTATCCATGTCTAGTGCAGACAAAACACCATCGGTAGCTAACCTTGTAATTTCAGTTGAAACATTCTTAACAGTTTGTTGTAATCTTTTAACCTCGTCTGCTGGATTTGCTATGAATAAACTTTGTACTGATTTTAACATCTCTACAGCAAAATCGTGGATGATCATTTCCAGCGGCTCAATGGCTTTCTTAAGAAGCATAGCTGTTGCAACTTTGTTTGTTACTGATTTAATTTCATCCAACAGATCTTTCGAGACCCCTTGTTTAATCTGCCTTAAATCTGGAGCGCCATCTAACTTCAGAGCCCTACTAACGATACCATCTTTAATTTTATCCGGTACCGGAAGGTTTTCAATTGGTTGAGAATTTCTAATCCTTGAAATAAGATAATCTAAAACTGTTGAATCGTTTGATAGATTTTCTTGAGAAATAGCTGCATCTATTTTTCGTTTCGTTTCTTCTAGGAACTCACCGGATTCTAATCCTTCCAAATTGATAATCGCTGTCCTGACAAAGTTAAAATCTTCACTTGTTAACTTATTCTGCATGTTCTTAAAGTTATCGTCTAATACTTTTAGGTTCTCTGATACGTCAGCAGGAACAGGTCTTCCAGTTTCAGGATCTTTTCTTTTATGCCCTGAATCATGGATCTTAATATTCTTTGTATCATATTGGATAACATTTGGACTTGAAGGACTCATGACCTCTGCGTTGTACCAAATATTTGCAGACTCGCCAAAGATCTGTTTCTTTTGGGCTGGCGATAGTGCATCTACAGCTTTTACAAAAGCGTTAAAGCCACCAGTAAAGGCTTCTGTTAATCCTCCACGCCCTGCAAACTTATTTGCTAAGGCTGCGGCATCCATTCCACCCTGTTTGATATTTCCCATATTCCTAGCTGCAACTGCTCTAGGTGGATTTGCAGACAAATCATAAGATAGGAAAATATTTTGTCCGTCTACTTTTTCTTCATATGATAAATTACCTTGACTTGCGACTGAAAGTACTTCTTTCATGCCAGCAAAGGTTAGGTCCCTATCATCATAAAGGTGGTCCATATGACCAGCAACACCACCCATTATTTCACCTCTTTCTTTTCTTCTTCCAAAACATTAAGACGCTCTTGAAGCTCTTGTAATTGTTTATTTACCTTCCTGTAGTGACCCTTTATATTATACAACTGCTCTCTGGCTAGGTCAAGTCTATTTCTTTCTCTTTTTGTCCTTGGACGCCAATTGCTGATGATTTCATCCAAGGCTTGAACAGAGGCTTTAAAATCAGGCTTGTGTCCTTCTTTGAGTAGAAATGACTTTGTTAATTTGTTTAAAATATCTTTCATGTTTCCCTTACCAAATAAACCAGTTTGCGCCATCAGAAACACAGTTAACTGATGCGAACGGAGATTGAATAGTGTGTGTGGTGCTACCATCGATTGTATCACCTGCTGTAGCAGATAGGGTAATTGTGTCTTCCGTGGGTCCAAAGTGTGCATTACCTGCCTTGAATACAAACCAAGTACCGGCAGGATGGTTTCCTGGCAGTTTTACTGTGGTGGTGCCAGACAAGATATAGAACTGAGGAGCCTTATAAGAATCTAGAGTATCTGTGTTGACAGTTACGGCTGTCGAGGATGATAGTCCCAATCGAATGTTACCACTAACCTTAAGCATTGCTTCAATGTTTGCATCATGAGCTTTTAGATCTTTTTTACTTAGGATAGAAGTTGACCCTGATATATCGCCTGCAACCGTTAGTGCATGTGTTGGTACAATATTAACACCAACAGAACCTGATCGGCTAATATGGAAAATATTATCTAGATCACCATAGTCAACTCTCATCATTGGTGCATTCGCAGCTACCCCTAGATCATCTCCACCACCACTAATGTGCAAGAGTGCTACTGGGTTAATTGTACCATTGAAATCTTGCCCAAGACCAAAAAGCCCATCGTCTGTGATAGTCATCTTAACTCTGTTGTTTGTTACAAACTGCAAAGGTGAGCCAGCAGTTCGGGGACCCATAACCATGGCATTAGAGGCGGCGTTTGCTAAGTACACACCAGCAGGATCAGCAGAAGCATTACCGTTAAGTCCAACAACACCTCTTGTCGCACCACCATCTTGCGTTAGGAAAATATAAGCATTATGAGCCTCATTACTGTTGTCTGTGTCTGCTTCTATTCTAATCGCTGCGTCATCAGATGACCTAATATGTAAGTGCGAACCTGATGTGGGAGGCACGCTTGTCCCAGCAGTATCACCAAGAGCGATTGATGCACTAACAAACAAGGACTCACCAACTCGCATTACGTCACTTGTTTGAATTGGGGCAGATGATGATAAGATGACTCCTACGGCTATATTTTCTTCGTTGTTCGCCGTGATAAACTTCATGTATGAGTTACTAGCTTCTGTAATATTAAGCGCATCGGCTAGGTTGTCAGTTAAACTAATTTTGTTAGTAGTGGTATTACCTTCAAACTGAATGTCAAGTCCCGTGCCGGCTGCATCAGGTTGTATGACGTCGGCAGAAATAGTTCCCACATTTTCAATATCATTATCACCCAAATCAAGCTTATATCCAAGAACGATTTCTTCCGATCCATCAGAGGAGACAATTTTGACGATCTCGTTACTACCTTCTTTAACAGTAAGAGCAGCAGCTAGGTCATCTGCAATGGTAATCAATCCTGTGCCAGTATTGGCACCACTAAAGTCAATATTTAATCCATTAGCAGCATCCGCTACGCTAACACTATCTGCATCAATATCACCAACATTAGCAATGTTACCATCGTTAACGTCAATGCTGCCAACTGCTAAACTGGCACCGTTAATAGCACCCGATACATGAAGTGTTTCGCCAACCCGTACTTGACCGGCAGCTTGAATATTAGTAGATGCTGATAAATCACCAACGATAGCAAGTGTAGCTGCTGGTGAAGCAGTTCCAATACCCACTTGTCCTGTACCGGAGACGTACAAAACATTATCAATATCTTCTCCGTCACATCGGAGGATTTCTTTTTCACCAGTGTTAGCTGCAATGTGCAAACGTGCAGAAGGACTACCAGTATTGATACCTATGTTATTATTAGAAGCACCAGCTACAACAAGAGCGTTTTGATTAGCAACTCTTAAACTTACACTCTGTCCAGACTTGGCATTAATAACAGTCGTACCATTAGCTCGCTGCTGAATGGCGTAGTCGGTCGTATTAACATTATCTCTGTGGGCGAAGACGGCGTAATCTGAGGTTGTGCCGTCATAGCCAATATGAGCACGACCGATTCGTGCGGACACATCTGAGTTATCGCCGACATCAAGTGCTTCTTGGGGAGTCTCTGTTAGGATACCAACTCGCCCAGAGCCTGTAACAAGCATAATGGTTCCGGTATTATTAGTAAGAGATCCACTTATCATAGCCTCGGCGTGATCAATTCTGAGCAACACCGCACCACCTGTGTCAATACCCTTTGTCGAGGAAGAAATGTGAAGATTAGCTTTCTTTTTATTGTTAGCCATGTGAGCAGCGTTTGAACTACCAATGTTAACAGTATCGCCACCAGCGTGAATCTGGACCGCTCGACTACCGCCATACGATGTACCTTCAAAATTGTATACATTAAAGTTACTATCGTAGTAAAAAGTAGCTTTTCTGTTACCGGTACTAGTGCCCCAAGTAATCTGTCCAGCCTTTTGGTTAGGCATCATGAACTGAATACCAACGTGGTTATCGTTTTCTAGCGTCAACACAGTATTAACAACAGGGTCTTGACCGTTGTCTGACCCCGCTCCACCACCCATAATGTGAAGGGCGTTGGTATCACCTGAATCTGATCTTGGGTTGTCTGTGCCGATACTTACAATACCACTACCTGTTACAAAGAGGACTGGCACACTACCAGTTAAGTTATGATGATCGATTCTAAACAGTGGGTACGCTGATCCACTTTCAACCGATGAGGAGATAAACAAGGACCCACTAATGCTTACATCATTAATAAAGTTTGCATCGCCTGAGAATGAAGCGTTAACAATCGACCCAAGATTTGCATTACCTGAAACAAATAAGTCTTCGCCAATTCGTAAATCATCGGATGTTTGAATTGGGGCAGACGAGGATAAGAGCCCTGCAAGAGTTACTGAACCAGTCTGCTTTAAGATACCCCTGTTGACCAATACTTCATCTACAGTTAAACCTCTAGCAACATTTACTTGTTGCATACTACCTGTGCCTAACGTAAAGGCACCCGATACAGTTAGACCACCTGCAATGTGTACATCTTTAGCTGCTTGAATATCGCCACCAGCGGTTAGTGCGCCGGAGACTTTTACAGTCGATTTATTTACAACTCCACCGAGAAAAACAGAATCACCAGATGCAGACAAGTGTCCTCTACTACCACCTAGAAGCTGAAGTTCCTCAGCCCTTAGATATGTACCCGATACAGTTACGGAGCCACCTACATGAATATCTCTGTTGTAGTCTGAGTCAGACTGAAATGTCATTTTGCTGCCGCCAGGGGCAAAAGTAAACGTGTTTGCTTGAACAGACCCTGAAACATCTAGATTCTCGCCAACCCTCACATCACCTGCTGTTTGGATGTGTGTAGACGAAGATAAGATTCCAGTTATTGTGGTTGACTTTAAGTTAGCGGTACCTGAAACAAATAAGTTTTCACCAACTCTTAATTCATCACTTGTTTGAATCGGAGCGGACGAAGATAAGAGTCCCTCTATATTGGTTGTTACTAAATTGGTTGCACCAGATACATGTAAAGTACCACCAACCCGCATTTCAGCACTGGTTTGAATTGGTGCAGATGAAGATATAACATCGGTAGCAATTGCTCCACCAGTGAAAGTTGCGGCACCTGATACTAACAATGCGCCTTTTAATTGACTTTGACCTGTTACTACCAGTGGACCCGAGGATGATAACTCGCCTTCAACTTTAAGATTTGTTGCTGAATCTACAGTAACAGTGGTCCCCTTAACTAAAAGATCACCTGTAATCTCGGCGTTACCAGTTACTCTTAATCCGGGTCCTGTCGCTGGACCCATAACTTCTAAAACAGCGCCGGGGTGATTACCTGCGCCTGATACTTGTAAGTTTCCTGTAACTGCTGCTGATCCACTAAATGGGAATACGCCTACGTTACCAATAACAAATCTTGTCATGAATTATACCCTCGGAGTCTTAGTAAATAGAATGGTGTGTGACTAATGAACCTCTCAATGAACATTTACGACATCCCGTCTGTGAGAGACGATGAAATCTTAGATCTAAGGACTGGGAAATATTTCCTCCTTAAAGACTCTAATACTTTGTCCATTTGTTTATCGCTGTGAGGCTGCGAGCCACTAAAAATCATCAGTTCAAAAAGGTCTAGACTTTTTAAGTCTCTGCCGCCAGTTGGTGTAAAGGCATCAATAAAAAAGTCAGGGTGGCCACCCTCTGCACCAGATACAGTTATGTTCTGCACAGGTGATGGACCGGATGGACTAGGTATTGACCCAGTGATAAAGTTTATGATACCATCTCTGTTAGCCGCTCTAAAAGCCATCGGCGCATTAGCGTAGTTCCTCATAGCAACTACAAAAATGTCATTAAACTTTTCAATGTTACCTGTTACATTAGTTCCACCAATATTTCCTGGCATCCTATGATTGTAACTTGCACCAGAAGGTACACCACCTTCTGAGTCAAACTCATCTGATCCCTCTTCGGCTCTTGCGACAATATACAACATTTTATTTGCCATTGTTCCCAAATCGTGACTATCAGATATATCATCAATAACAAAGAACTTTCTTCTGTCTGTTACGGTTGGGTTCATGTTAAAGTGAATTGATCCTCTTTCAAGAATATCTTCTGCTGAAAGATCATCATGTGATTGATAATATGCGTCATCAAATGTTGGTCTGGTGCCACTTATTGTTGGATGAACAAATACATCATTACCTTGTCCGCTCTTGTCACTCCAAGCCCCAGTGATCTGGCTGCCTGAACTATAAAGATCATATAGGTCATCAGCTACAAGATGTAAGATTAAAGTTGTTGACCCTGTTAAACCAACATCCGCATCAAATATTTTACCACCAAGGATTCTTCTTGCACGATTACCTTTTGCTTTATCGTCTCGGCTAAGATCTGGTTCTAACCCCTGAAATAAAGCTGCATCACCAGTAGAGCTAGCTTGAACCCCACCCTTTAATGGTTGTTGGGATAAATTACCAGCGATGTTCGCTCCTACTCGGAATGGCACGGGAGCACCGAAATCACCCTCACCGTATTCTTTCTTAGAGCCACTAATATGAGTGTATTTATTATCTCGCTTAATGTGTCTAAATTGCCTAGGAACACTTCCTCTGCCAATTAAATTTTCAATGTCTTCTTTTATGCCCAACTAAAAAGCCTCCGACGATGCAAAATAAATAGACTTCTGATAGTGTATTTTACTTATTTAGGGAGACTTCAATTCAGGAACTTGGGTTGTGGTTTCTGTTATATCAACATTCCTGTTGTACAGTTGCCACAATTTTAATTCACCATAGGCGTATGCTTTAGATACAAAAATTGATATGGATGCAAACACAGGTGATAATCCTACATTCTCAACCGCTGGAAATCCTGCAAAAATTACCCCTACTATTTCTCCATCTTTATTAAGGATAGCTGAGCCACTACTACCTGGCTTAGTTGTAATTGTGTAGGTATCATAACCATTCATGAAATTCCCTGAATAATAACCATCAAATGTCAAAACCATACCTCTACCAAAAAGACCTTTTGGAGCAGCTAGATTATAATATTTAACCCCTCTCTTAGGACCGACCTTAGCAATCGGAACTGCTTTGTATTTTCTTGGTACACCTTTGACTTGTAATAAGCACAAGTCCCACCTTCTATCGATTCCAACAACCACTGCCTTGTGTCGATTACCATGGTAATTAATTACTTCATAGGATGTACCAACCTTTTGGATTTCAACTCCGTCAACAACATTCTTTTTAAACTTTCTCTCTTCACAAGAGTGACCTGCCGTCATAACATAAGAGATGTCCGGGGCTATTTCACTATGGAGGACCAACATACCAGAGGATGTTGCTGTCCACTTAGCTTTGTTACACTCCTCTTTCTCCCCTTTGTCATTAGGAAGGACACACCCCTGTAAGATCATTGAGTTCTTCACTAACATGAAGGATTCTCGTGGTAATTTTTCAACCACAGATTGTTGAGGACCCCCGTGAGCACAAGATCCGCAACCAATAAGAAATGCTGTAAACGTGCTTAATAACAGCCTATTGACGTATTTTCTTCCCATTAAAGTAACTATTCGGTAATAACTAAAAAACCAGCACTAGTTATAACAGTTTCTAAGGAGTTATAGAAATATGAAGACTTTAGTCCCTATTTTAGTAGTTGGTTTATGTTTATTGGCACCTCATAATAGTGTCGCAGAAACTCAAGATCCCAATCCAAAGATTGAAAACGTCTGGGTTAAGATCAAGGGTCAGTGGGATCACAACGATAATTCTGTTGTTCTTAAGAAACAGATTTTGTTCTCTTTTGAAGATGGAGAAGAAACAAAGTTTAAAAAGGCTTTAAAAAAGCTTCCTTTTCTTACCACGAGAGCGATTAAAGATAACTAGATCATACTTACAGTGTGAGAAAGTTACTAAAAGCCAGCAAAAATCGAATAGTTTTACTTTTGGCACTCATGGGTATGTGTCTGGGTGTAGGACTATATCTCGACAAAGAAAAACAATATAAAGTTATATTTGAAAAAAACTCAGTTTATCATATAAAAGGCAAAAACAATAATTGTCTTTGGATCATTAACATCAAGGACGAGGTAACAACTCGACCCGGAGATACCTCAGTTGCTTTCATAGGTATCCCCTCAGTTCAAAGCGGGGCTTCATTGGGAGTTCTAATACAAGTTACTAATGGTAATATTTTAGTTGCGTTTAATCTTCCGGGTAATTCTAAAAACTTACCACCAGTAGTATTAACCAGTGACATTAACAAGATTATATACCCCGTAGAGTACGTTAGCTTTAGTTGGATGCGTAGTAGTAATTTTGTTCTAAATCTTCACAAAGATCTCAATAGCTGCGTCAAAGATGGAGCAGGAAAGGATGGACCTTAGAGCTACACTTCTTATACTTATGTTTGTCCCAATAGGTTGTACTGCCTGTGTAGAAGATGATGAACTAGTTAAGTTGGAATGCGTGCCTGGGGCAAGACAAGTTTGTGATCATCACGGCAATGTTCATGAATCTTTAAATCCTGATAATCCGCCTAGCCTGCCAGGTCAATGCGCTTATGGTTATAAAACTTGTACAGTCGGTGGTTGGACGGAATGCGAAGGAGCAATTGGACCATCAGAAGAAATATGTGATGGGATTGACAACGATTGCATAAGCGGTATTGACGATACCTTTCCCGAAGAACATCAACTTTGTGGTTTTCAGGAAAATGTTGACTATGGCGTAGGAGTTTGTACACCAGGCGTCATGAAATGTGATAACGGTGGCTTGTATTGCGACGGACACACTGGACCATCAGAAGAAGCCTGCGATGGGTTAGATAATAATTGTAATGGGTCAGTCGATGAAGGTATCGCTAATACTACAGCGGTAGTTTGTTATGATGGACCAGTAGGTACCATGGCTGTGGGTGAATGTCGTGCCGGCGTTCGCTATTGTACAGATGGTGGTTTTAATGGACCTTGTGATGGTCAGATATTACCCATAGAAGAACGTTGTGATGATCTAGATAACGATTGCGATGGGGAGGTAGATGAGGGCTTTAATACCCGTGGTGTGGATTTAGTTTTTATTCTAGATATCTCAGGCTCATTTGATGAAGAGATAGAATCGATGATACAGGGAATAACCCCTCTTTTAGACGACCCGATTACGAGCACTTTTCGTTTTGGTTTGGTCATTGTGGGTGCTGCCCCCGATGGAGAACCTAGACAGCATTATATGTACTCAAGAATGGTCTCTAACTTCGTGCCGGCTGATGAGTTCTTAGAGGCTCTAGAAGCTGGAAGGATGATTCCTAGTGCTGGACATGAGCCAACCATTGACACAATGTATTGGACAATGCAAACTTATCCATTTTCTTGGAGACCAACAGCACAAAAAGTCATCATAACGATGACCGATGAACAGGCTCAAACTGTCATACCAATGGCTTGCTATGAAGTTGGAACTATTGCTAATAATTTTGGGTATGAACTTTTTATATTTGCGCTAGAGCAACATCATAATACTTTTAGAGCTTGTGTTAATGGTGATAACGATAGGTTATACACACAGGCTGCAAACTCGGAAACTGTCTTTCTTCAAATCAAGCAGATCTTTACTGATCTTTGTATTCCTGGCTAGTTGCTTCGCATTTAGGTTTGCCAAAGAAAGCAGAAGCGATAAAGAATGCAGCACCTATACTAATAACACTAAAAATCAATATCGCACCTAAAGCACCAAATATTTGATCAATCACAATTAAGCCTCAACATAAGTTTATCAAAGTATTCTTTATCTAGTTCGCACCCAATAAAGTCACGCTTTGTATTCTTAGCAGCGACCGCAGTTGTGCCTGATCCTAAGAAGCAATCTAGGACGACATCACCTTCATTTGAATGCTTCATGATAAGTTCCTCAAACATCTTTGTATTCTTCTGAGTTGGGTGAAATCGATCCTTGCCACCTTGGATTGGATACTCATATACACCCTTATCATAAGAACTATTGAAAGTTGGTTTAGACTTCTTGATACCAAGCAAGGCAATCTCACGACAGTTGGTAAGATAATTTACTTTACTATTAATCGGCTGAGGGTTTGTCTTAAGCCATTCAATAAATCTAATCTGCTTGAACTTGGCTGATTCTAGTTGCTCTTTGAGTGGAGTAATCTTCCAAAGGTCAAAGAACACAATACAAGTGCCGCCGGGCTTAAGCACTCTATAAAAGTGATTAATAAAAAGCTGTAAGTCCTCCATGGTAAACTCTGAATCCCATTTGCCATAGTCTGTTCTTACTGCATATTTCTTGCCGTAGATGCTGCCGTACTTGAGATAGTTTTTCTTTAAGGCATCAATGTTTCTTTTCTTATCACCAAAAAACTTGTCCCAATCCATTTTTGCATTAAACATTTCCCAATCTTGTGACGATTTAAGATTGGTGCCTGCTGCGTCTTGTGCCGCAACATGGTCAACCCACTTATCCATACCAGAATCACGAGATGTGATATAAGGCGGATCTGTTAAAACAAGATCTACAGACTCGTCCGGCAAGCCGGACAAGAACTGTAGACCCTCTTGATTTTTAATAATCATATTTTAATTCTGAGCTTCTGTAGAAACCCCAGGGTTAATAATAGTAACCTTGCCTTTGCCAGAATCCCATAAGGTAGTGAACCCATGTGAGTCCGTATCCTTAACCTGATAAGGATACACAATCCGCACTCGACCAGTCACCTTAAAACTACTCTTAAGACCGTTGTACATA
>Ga0209232_1001494_pt1 | contig 12510 bp, 18 predicted proteins | sample ETNvirenome_2_60_FD_184066 | JGI IMG/M metagenome (GOLD analysis project Ga0209232, IMG submission 184066) | Marine viral communities from the Pacific Ocean - ETNP_2_60 (SPAdes) (version 2) | ecosystem: Environmental > Aquatic > Marine > Oceanic | place: Pacific Ocean | collected 2013-06-22
GGAGCTTTTCATGTTGGTGGAGGATCTTTATAAATCCGTAGAAAAAATAGAAGTAAGAATTGAAGACATGATGCACAACAAAGTTAATATAGAATTTGTGCAAAAACAAACTGAAAAATTATTAGAGGACGTAGAGAAATTAAAAGATAAGGTAAGAGCTAATGGAAAGACTCACTAAAAAAGTGTTACAATATATGTCTGATAAAGAGAAACAATCTAAAGAGATGCATTGTATTAAACATATGAAAAAAGAAGTAAATATTGGTGCAACGGGTACCCATAAATATAGAATTAAACGTGGGCCCAACAAAGGTATTGTGGTATAATGGGAGCTAGGGAGTAAAATTTTTATGGAGATTGTAATAGCACTTTTAATGTTTGTAGACCACGAAATCAAGGAACACAGAATTCAGCCTTCAATGAGCGTGTGTTTAAAAGGGAAGCGTGAAGCCTCTCGCCAGATTAACGAGAACATAGAATACAAATGCATTAAAACTAAAGCAGAACTAGAAGACAATATTGATGGGACTAAATCTATTAAGAAAATTATTTTAGAATAATGAAATTTCCTTATGAATTTAGAATGTTAATATTATTTTGCGTAGGTGCGTTCGTACCTATTATGATTCACCACATTGTTTATAAATTATGGGACATAAGTGTATTAAGAGCAGCAGAAATAACTTTTATATTATGTATTCCTGTGGCATATTGGATGGCTCGTAAAATTAATGAACGCTGGCATGATGATCAAGAATAAAATATATTTTAATTATGAGCTATCTAAACGCAAACATACCAGTTACATATGCACAAATTAGGAGAGAATATTTATATGACCTTAAAAAACATCACGGAGAAGTTGAAGACTGTATTATTTTTGGTATTACGTCTATTACGGGACGTTCCTTACTTTTTCATTGTATTATGGAAAATGGAGCTGTCTACTATCGTTTACCAATATCTGCATTCATTCAAAGAGGCTTTAAACCAGAAGATGTTCCTAAACGTAGGCTTGATGAGTTGGTTTTATGGAACTGTTTTAGTTACTATCCTGCTGTTACTTCTTGGGACATTCTAGACGGTCAAGCAGGAAAATATATTGGTAAAGATAAAAAATGGCATTCAGGCGCTTATCTTTTTACTGTAGATTTTGCACATCCCGAAAGTAATATTATAGATACAGATCATTCTGAAATACCGCACGAACATAAATGTGCGCATATATTGGCTTTAGATGATGGTAATTATGCAGCACAACCAAACAACAGGTTGATTTGGGACATTCCATCCTTTACAGTTAAGGATAATGTACCAGATTGGAAAGTACAAACTTCTGAGTGGAATGTGGAAGATTCTAGAAAGTGGCAAACAGAAGATACAGATAAATTTTTTTATGAAATAGAGGAGAAAAAATGAAGTTAACAGCAAACATAACATTAGACGAGCTTACCAAAAGCCAAATAGCTGAGAGGAAGGGAATTAACAATAATCCTAACCCACAGCAAATTGAAAATCTAAAAGCGTTAGCAGTAAACATACTACAACCAGTTCGTTCGCACTTTGACAAACCGTTAATTATATCATCAGGATTCCGTTGTGCTCAGCTGTGCCTAGAAATTGGAAGTTCAATAAATTCTCAACATGTAGCAGATAAACAAGCTGCTGCAGCAGACTTTGAAATACCTGGCGTAGATAACAGAGAGCTAGCTTCGTGGATTAAATCAGAGTTGGAATATGACCAGCTAATCTTAGAATTTTACCGAGACAATGAACCTTCCTCAGGCTGGATTCATTGTTCATACTCGACTAATTCAAATAGAAATCAATCCTTGCGTGCCAAAAGAGTTGATGGTAAAGTCGTGTATTCACCATGGCTAGAATAACCGTTGTAGATAATTTTCTAGAAGATAAGCATTTTAAAAAAATTCAAGAACACTTTCTATCGAGTACGCTACCTTGGTATTGGATAGATCAAGATGTTCCATTAGAGGATGAACAAAAAAACTTAAGTAAAAATGGTTTTTTTAATCATTGTATTTTTAATCATTGGCAATTTTTAGCACCATATTCTAAAGAAATAGAATTACTTTTAACGAAATTGAATATTGTGGCTCCTATACAAATTAGAGCTAATTTAAACTTGCGGGATGTTGATTCTATTAGTTCAAAATGGCATGTAGATTATCCAGATATACCAAATAATAAAACAGCTATTTTTTATTTAAATAATAATAACGGTAAGACAATAGTAGATGATAATGGTAAACACACAGAAGTTGACAGTAAGGAAAATAGAATGTTAATATTTGATGGAGACATAAAACACAAAGCTAAATATCAAACAGACGTACATAAGAGATATTTATTAAATATAAACTACGTATAGGTGGTAAATTAGATGGCAATAACTAGAAGTCAAATAAAAAAACAGCTAGAACCTGGTCTTGGAAGAGGTTGGGGTAGAGCAGAAAAAAGCAAATTTAGAAAAGTGTTGGAGAAAACACATGGTAAAATCTATAAATCCAGTCGCAAAAAGTCTAAGGTCTAGAACATTCAAGCCTAAAGTGATACAATCAAAGAAGTTGTACAACCGTAAAAAGAAGAGAATTGACACTCTTAATGCGGCCGCACAAATAAAATTGGAGGAGCCAAATGGCTGATAAAAAGTCTTATAAGAAAAAGAAACTTGATGTTACTTTTGGTGGTGGAATATATGATGATGAATATGTTACCACGCCTAGAGCATCTATGGGTGTTGGAAAAGGGGATAAGAAATTAGATCTTACTTTTGAAAAACCTTTTAGTAAAAAAACTAAAGAAAATATATCTAGTGAGATAGGTCTTGGTTATACCAAAGAAGGTGAAAACTCCAGTTTTAATGTTACAGGAACAAAACGAGGTAAGTCGAAAAATTTAAGTTTTAATTATAGCAGAAGCTTTAGCACTGGTGGCTATACGGGATCTTATATTAAAAGTGAATTAGATGGTAAAAAAGTTTCTAATAAATCATACGAACAATATTATAAGGGCATGATTGATGTTTAAAAAAATTAAAAAGTATATAAAACATATAATAGAAAAATTACTTGGCAAAAGATGCCAGTGTAAGGATTAATTATGGCAACATCAGGAGCAACATCATTTAATCTTAATATCGATGAAGTCATTGATGAAGGATTCGAAAGATGTGGTGGTATTAGACCAAGCACGGGCTATGATTTAAAAACAGCACGAAGATCATTAAACTTATTATTTTCTGATTGGGGAAACAGAGGAATACATCTTTGGAAAGTTGAATTAAATGAACAAGCATTAACAGCAGGTACAGCTACTTACAGTGTCGCTGCCAATGTAAGTGATGTTTTAGAAGCTTACATATCAACCACAGCTGCGTCAGGTGATAATGCTAACACACAAGATGTAGCGCTTACAAAAATAGACAGATCTGCTTATTCAGCTAAACCTAATAAATTAGCAAGAGGACAACCATCACAATATTATGTTGATAGACAAGTAACTCCAAAAATAAGTTTATATGTTGCGCCTGATGCATCAACATACACAACTTTAAAATATTACACTATAAATAGAATTGAAGACGCAACAGCTTATAATGACCAACAAGCTGATGTAGTTTACAGATTTTTACCATGTATGTGTGCAGGTCTAGCTTATTATTTAGCTATGAAAAAAGCACCTGAAAGACTTGAAGCAATGAAATTAATTTACGAAGATGAAATGAAAAGAGCTTTGGAAGAAGACGGGCAGAGAACATCATTATATATCTCTCCTCAGTCGTACTTTCCAAATGTATCATAATGGCTAAATACGCAAGCGGAAAAAGATCATTAGCAATTTCTGATAGAAGTGGATTAGCTTTCCCATATCAAGAAATGGTTACAGAATGGAATGGTTCTTTTGTTCATATATCTGAATATGATCCTAAACAACCACAAATAACAAGAAGAAGAAACGTAACTGATGCTATTGCTTTACAAAAAGTAAGACCTCAAAGATTTCAACAACCTAAAACTGTTGCACCTAATGATGATACTTTAGCTGATTCTGGTGGAACTATGGTTGGTGTGGCTAATTTAAGTTTACCTGGTCAATTTGCATTTAAAACACAAGACTTTGAAATTACAAGAAATGGAGTTACATCTATATTACATAGTATGATTCCAGAAGATCCTTCATTACAAAATAGAAGAAGAGAAGCTTCAACATTATTAGGCAATGTAACAGTGAGTATTTCATAATGGCTATTACACATGCAAATTTTTTAACACAAGTACGAAACTTTACAGAAGTAGATAGTAATGTTTTAAGTGATACTATTTTAGATCAATTCATAAGAAATGTAGAATTAGAAATAGCAGGACAAGTTGATTACGATGATTTAAGAAAATACTCTACATCTAGTTTTACAGCTAATAATAGATATGTTATTTTACCAGCTGATTGTATTTTAGTTAGGTCTGTACAGCACGTTGCAGCGAATGGAAATAGGACTTTTTTAGAAAGAAGAGACACAAGTTTTATAACTGAATTTAATCCAACAGGTGCAACAGGCACACCTAAATACTGGGCTAATTGGGAGGATAATGTTCAACAAGGTCCTGTCATATTGGTTGCTCCAACACCAGCAGCAGCTGATACGGTTCAGGTCAATTTTATTAAAGACCCACCTCATTTTGATAGTTCAACTAGCACTACACTTTCAAAACAACATGAACAGCTATTATTATACGGAGTGTTAAAAGAAGCTTATGGCTTTTTAAAAGGTCCTGAAGACCTATACAAACTGTATTCTGATAGGTATAATCAAAGCATACAAGCTTTTGGTCTACAACAAATGGGTAGACGAAGAAGAGGAGAATACGACAGTGGAGTTCCTCGAATTAAAATACCTTCACCGTCACCATAATTAATTAAGGAGATAAAATGGCAATAACAACTAACGCAATCTGTAATTCTTTCAAAAAAGAATTATTAGAAGCAACTCATAATTTTAGTAACCCTGGTGGAAACTCATTTAAGTTATCAATGTACGGAACACCAGCTACTTTAGGAAAATCAACAACATCTTTTACTACAGGTGGACAAGTAACTTCACCATCAGGTGGATACTCTTCAGGTGGTAAAGCTCTTGTCAATGTAGGAACATCAATAGCAACAAATACAGCAATAACGGATTTTGCTGATTTATCTTTTGTTGGTGTAACAATCACAGCAAGAGGCGCTTTAATTTATAATGACACTAATGGCGATAAAGCAGTGGCAGTATTAGATTTTGGCGGTGAAAAAACTGCGAGTAACGGAACTTTTACAATTCAGTTTCCAGCATTTACAACGGCAGCAGCAATATTGAGAATCGCATAACTTAAAGGAGGGGCCTGCTATGGCGAACATTATTAATTTGTTTTTCATAGCGGGTTCTCCGTTATTCCCCGAGGTAATACATGGCTAATAATAAATGGGGTCAAGGTCAATGGGGTATAAACAATTGGGGCGATCAAGCTAACGTAAGTGTCGCTGTATCAGGTCAAAGTTCAACAACATCATTAGGAACACTAACAGATGTTTCAGGAGAAATAAATCAAGGTTGGGGAAGATTATATTGGGGTGAGAACGCTTGGGGTGTTGCAGGTGACATCGTTGCCTTGGGTCAATCTTTATCAACCAGTATAAGTGGAGCAACTGCAAAATTTGGTTCAAGTGATTCGCCAACAGGACAAAGTCTTACTCCATCTGTTGGGTCATCATCAGTTGAAATTGCAACAGTTGTTTCAGTAACAGGTCAAGCTTTAGCAAGTTCAGTAGGTACAGCTTCAGAAGCTACTGGAGGAGCAACAATTATTCCAACAGGACAGGCAGCAACCACAAACGTTGGTGCAGCAACAATAGATGAACGATTTTTAATTGGTGAAGGTTGGGGTAGATTATCTTGGGGTAACTTAGTATGGGGAGGAGCTTTCTCTGCTGTTGCACAAGGTCAATCGATGTCAACTTCGCTTGGTTCACCTACAGTTCAAATAGATCACCAAGTATCTCAAGCAGGTTTGAGTCTTTTAACTATAACTCAAGGCTTAGAGTCAATAAAAATTGATGGTAATATTACTGTCTTTGTAGGTGAACCTGCACTACAAACATCGTTAGGTCAACAAAGTTTAGTTCAAACAACTAATGAAAGTGTTTCAGGTCAAGCATTAGCAGGATCAATTGGTCAAGTAGTTCCTGAGCCAAAAATACCTGTAGATGTAACAGGAATATCAGCTTCACTTTCTTTAGGTTCTATTACGTTAGTTCAAACAACAGTAGAGGCAGTAAGTGGTCAAGCAGTTACTACAGCAATAGGATCAGCCAGCCAAGCATCAATATATCCTGTAACTACTGCGGGTGCATTAACTACATCTGTGGGATCAGTAGCAATTACAGGTACTGCAGGTATTAGCGTTTCTGGTATAGGGTTGACAGCGAGTATTGGTTCACCTATCTTAACAACATGGCAGGAGATAGATCCTGGGGTAACTAATAATTGGTCCCCTGTTGATCTTGCTGCTTAATTAGGTTAAAATAAGGATTATATGGCATCAAATTATTCTGCAGACCTCAAATTGGAGTTAATGACAACTGGCGAAAACGCTGGTACATGGGGTGATAAAACTAATACAAACTTAAACTTAGTACAACAAGCAATAGCTGGTTACGAACAAGTAACATTATCAAGTGGTGGTACTTTAGCTCTTGCGATGACAAACGCAACTTTATCGAACGCTAGAAACATGGTAATTAAATTTGCTACTGCATCAATTGCAGCAAGTACAATTTGTACTATACCTGATAGCATAGAAAAATTTTATATCTTTGACGCAACTGGATTAACTAACCCAGCAAACTTAACTATTAAAACTGCATCAGGCACAGGATTTACTTTAGATGCTGCTAAAATTTACGCAGCTTATTCAGACGGCACAAATTTAAAAGAAGTTTCTTTAGATACTTTAGGTGGAACAGTAGCTGCAGCTCAAATAGCTTCAGACGCTGTAACAACAGCAAAAATTTTACAATCAAACGTAACACAGAATAAAATGGCACCTAATGCAGTTGGGACTGTACAAATTTTACAATCTAATGTGACTCAAAATAAAATGGCTCCCAATGCAATTGGGACTGCACAAATTTTACAAACTAATGTTACATTAAATAAAATGGCTGCCAACTCTGTTGGACCAAGCCAATTACAATCAACTGCAGTGACTGCAGGAACTTATACGACAGCAAACATAACTGTTGACGAAGACGGAAGATTAACGGCTGCAGCTTCAGGAGCAGCAGGTGGAAATAACATGATTTATGTTACAACTTTAACACACACTAATAATCCTTCTGGAACTTACACAGCTAATCCAGCAGCGACTAAAATTCAAGTACACCTTGTTGGCGGTGGCGGAGGAGCATTCTTTAATAATACACCAACCGGTGGCCCACCAAACGGTACAGCTGGACATGGTGGTTATGGAATTTTCCATACAACAATTACACAACCATATTCCGTTCCCTACACAGTAGGAGATTCAGGAGCTAATGGTGGAAACAGCATAGGAGCTGGAGGCGCAACAAATTGGGGCGGTCCTAATGGACACACTGCAAACGGTGGCCCAGGTAGTCACCCAGGTGCTTCTGGAACTTTTGGACCTTCAACTCAAGGAGTTGATATGACACCTAACTACAATAACCAAAAATCTTCAAGAAGTTTTATTTTTGGATATGGAACATATATTAACGGAGGACCAAGTGGAACTTTCTTAGGACAGGAAAGTAGAGGTGGTACCCCTGCTACTACACCTAATTCACCATCAAGTCAAGGTTCGCCTGCTTCTATTTATAACACTAAGGGTGGAATTGTAATTTACGAGGATATAGCAGGATAATAATATGGCAGCTACAATAATTCATAGAGATGATAGTATTATTAAAATCGCTCCTCCAGGAGTTGATCCAAATGATATCTGCCCAAACTGGTCTATCGAAGCAACAACTATGGAAATAAGTGACGCTGATTACGATTGGCTTGTTCAAGGTAATAGTTTTAATTTTGATGGGACTACTTTTACACAGCAGCCTGCAGTTGAAACAATTAGAGTTTTAGCAAATTGGCAAGAAGAGATTGATAATACGATTGCAGCTTATGAAGCGGTGAAAGGCTTTCCTATAAATCAACCGGATGCTGATAATGCACTTACTTTAATTAGAGCTTTAGACAGAGACACATGTCCTGCTAACCCAAGTCATCCTATCGATACAATTCTTGCTGAAGCGGGCACACCAATTCGTCCTCTTATATCAATGAAATAATAATTGTAATTTAGACTTGATTCTAATATAAGAATCATAATGATTTATAAGAACATTGAATTCAAAGCAGATAGTTTAATCATTCAATCACATAAAGATTTAAATATTTTACCACAACCTATCAAACTAAATATTCCAAAATGGTTTAAGTCTTTAAATCATAGTGCTGATGATAGAACAATTAAAGGCTGCATACCTTTTTTAGAAACATTACAATCAGGATATTTAATTAGAAACTATCAGGATACTCGAATAAAACATAATGTGTTAAATGAATGGAAAGGTGATGATGGAAAAAAAATTCATGGTAAAGGAGAGGTAAAGTATTCGATCTCTGATCCTGAACTCGGTCGAAAATTAAACTATCCAGAAGGGCCTCAATTACATAAACCAGAACAATTAGGAGAATCACCTCTTGTTAAAAAAAATAAAAATTTAGAATTTCACAAAATTTTAAACCCTTGGATTATTGTTACGCCTCCTGGTTATTCTTGTCTTTTTACAGCACCTCTTAATAACAGAGATGATAGGTTTGAGATTATATCTGGCATCGTAAACACTGATAATTATTATAATCATATTAACTTTCCTTTAACTTTAAATGGTGATAAATATGAACACATAGATACTGTTATTAAAGTGGGAACACCTGTTGCACAAGTAATACCCTTTAAAAGAGAATCTTGGTCGCACTCGATAGGTACTGTTGATATACAGAAAAAATATAGTGTTATTAATACTATACAAGCAACTTTTTTACATGCTTACAAAAGGTTTTTTTGGAGAAAAGCAAAATGGAAATAAAAAATCTAGTAAAGGTTTATGATGAGGCTATCAGTCAGAGTGATGTAAACAAGATCATTATGTATTGTAAAACCGTAGAAGAGTTTCAAAAAGGTAAGATAGGTAATGACGAAGGCGTTGAAAATACAAATATTAGAAAAGTTTTATTACATGAGGTAGTTCCTGTTAAAAAAAGTATGACAATGGCTTTTATTCATAATTTTTTAAAGACAACTTTCTTTCAACACTTCTTTAGATACAAACAAGAGACAGGATGTACTCTTAATATGAGTTTTTTAAATGAAATGAGCATACTAAAATATGAACCAGGTCATTTTTTTAGACCACACTTTGATGCAGGTACGTCCCCTGTTAGAAATATGAGTTTTATTTTGATGTTAAATAATGATTACGAAGGTGGTGAATTAAGTTTTTTTGATCCCGACTGTAAAACAAATGAATATACGGTAGATGTTAAACCAGGCAGATTAATTGTTTGGCCTAGTTATTGGATGTTTCCACATGGAGTAAAGCCAGTGACAAAAGGAATAAGATATGCCATAGTTTCGTGGGGGCAATGATGGAAGGTAAATATAAAAAAATAGAAAATTTTGTATCGCAAGACGTTTTAGATCTTTTAAAAAATTATTGTAAAATTACTCATAGAATAAATTGTGATGAGTTTGACACACAACCTGGACACACAACAACAGGTTATTATGGTCATCCTATAATGGAAGCCTTAATGATTAAACAAACTAAAAAAATTGCTGAAATTGTGGGTAAAAAAGTAATGCCAACTTATTCATATTGGCGATCTTACACTATGGGTGATATTTTACCAAAGCATAAGGATAGACCTGAATGTGAATATAGTGTTACTTTAATGATAGACTCATGTGGTACAGAGTGGCCTATATATTTAGAGGGAACCCCTATCAATTTAAAGCCAGGTGATGGTATTGTTTATAAAGGATGTGAGGCCGAACATTGGAGAAAAACCTTTACTGGAGATTATCACGCTCAATGTTTTCTACATTACTACGATCCTGAAACAAATAAAGAAGCGCAAGCTGTAGATGGAAGAGCGTTATGGGGTATGAAAAAACCTATCATGCCTATTTAAGTTAATAGAAACAGAGTTTTTAAGGTACTAGCCCTTTGTTTATTTATTAAACTGAAGATGTTATAATCTGACATGCCTTTAGCAAAAGTAAAAATAGAACCAGGATTTGATAAGCAGTCTACACCTGCAGATGCAGAGGGACGTTGGGTAGATGGTGATAATGTAAGATTTAGATATGGTGAGCCTGAAAAAATAGGTGGCTGGTCAGCATTAGTAGATAATAAAATAATTGGTGCTGCTAGAGGACAACATGTTTGGGCAGACACTGATGGTAAAAGATACGCTGCAATAGGCACTGACAAAGTTTTAATTATTTATTATGAAGGTGCTTTTTATGACATTACTCCACTAGAGACAGATAATTATCAAACTGGTGCAAACATAACAACAACCAACGCATCAGCTACCGTTACGATTACAACAACAGGTGCTCACAATTTAGAAGTTGGAGAAATAACAACGTTTGCAAATGCAGGATCATTCAATGCAGGCCAAACAGGTTTTACAGCTACAAGTTTTGATGATCAATTGTTTGAAGTTCAAACGGTACCGACTACAAAAACTTTTACAATTACGATGCCTTCAGCAGAGACAGGCTCAGGGACAACGAACAACGGAACATTAGATGTACGACCCTACGAACCAGTTGGACCATTAAATCAAACTTATGGATATGGGTGGGGCACATACCTTTTTGGAGGACGATCAGTTGCAGCAACCACTACAACAATTAATAATGGTGGTAATATGCTTGTTGGTGCATCTTCTGTTGTTCTTACAAGCACAGCAAACTTACCGTTGACTAACGGTAAATTAAGAATTGGTTCTGAGGATATGAGCTACACAACTAACACCACAGGAACAAACACCATTAGTGGAATAACTCGAGGCATAAACGGAACAACAGCAGCAGAACACACTAACGGTGCGACTGTGACTGACATTACAGATTTTGTGGGTTGGGGCGATGCTTCTGCATCAAGCACAGTAACAATTGAACCTGCCAACTGGTCTTTTGATAATTTTGGAAGTATTTTGATCGCTACAATTTCTAATGGAAAAACTTTTACTTGGGACCCAACGGCAGGTAACGCATTACAAACTAGAGCTGTTATAGGCTCTGGAATGCCAACAAGATCTGTAATGACAATAGTATCAGACAGAGACAGGCATTTATTTCATTTAGGAACGGAAACAACTATTGGCACTCCGTCAACGCAAGATAAAATGTTTATTAGATTCTCCGACCAAGAAAGCACAAGTGATTATGCACCAACATCAACGAACACCGCAGGGACATTTAGATTAGACGATGGCACAAAAATTGTAGGAGCTTTTAAAGGTAAAGATTATATTTTAGTTTTAACTGATACAGCTGCTTATGAAATGCAATTTGTGGGTCCACCTTTTACTTTTTCAATTAGAAAAGTAGGATCTAACAATGGTTTAATTGGGCAACATGCGGGAGTATTTGCAAACGGTGCTGTATATTGGATGGGTAAAACAGGTGGCTTTTATGGTTATGATGGAACTGTAAAATCATTACCTTGTTTAGTAGAAGATTATGTTTTTACCACTGATGGTAGTAATCCTGGGTTAAATTATAATTCAGGGCAATTAGTTTTTGGTGGAATAAATGAATTGTATTCTGAAATAAATTGGTTTTATCCAACAAACTCGTCATCGGTTATAGATAGAGTGGTAACTTATAATTTTGCTGAGGGTGTTTGGACTACAGGAACCCTCGATAGAACAACGTGGATAGGCTCTACAGTTTACGAACAGCCTTATGCTACGGATTATAACGCTTCTGACGCTCCTACATTCCCAGTTGTAAATGGTGTGTCGAACGGAGCTTCAATTTATTACGCACATGAGATTGGAGTCAATCAAGCCAATGGTGATGGCACAGAGACAGCTATTACTTCTTTTATTAAATCAGGAGAGTTTGATTTAAACGGTAATTCAGGTGTTCCAGGAGATGGAGAATATTTAATGAGTATTAAAAGATTCTTACCTGACTTTAAAAGGATAGATGGTAACGCAAAAATTACAATATATTTAAATGAGTTTCCACAAGGCACGACCGCTGCTTCTAGCCCATTAGGGCCTTTTACTATTACTTCCTCTACAAAAAAGGTAGATACAAGAGCAAGAGCTAGGTTAGCTGCAGTGCAAATAGAGAATGAAAACTTGAACGAGAGTTGGAGATATGGCGCGTTCAGATTTGATGTCAGAGT
>Ga0209232_1001495_pt1 | contig 12506 bp, 23 predicted proteins | sample ETNvirenome_2_60_FD_184066 | JGI IMG/M metagenome (GOLD analysis project Ga0209232, IMG submission 184066) | Marine viral communities from the Pacific Ocean - ETNP_2_60 (SPAdes) (version 2) | ecosystem: Environmental > Aquatic > Marine > Oceanic | place: Pacific Ocean | collected 2013-06-22
ACCAGTTGATTCATCTGCTAATACCCTTGCCTTATCAAATAGCTGCATGTTTTCACCTGCAACGTTTGGAAACTTAGTGCCAAAGATAGCTTGTCCAGGTGCACCACCTTGTCTGCGAAAGACCTTACCTGGATGTACGGATAGGTCTTGACCTGGAACTAAGTTAGTTTCGTCTATCTCAATAAGAAGATTACCAGATAATACAGCATTGTCAACAGCCATTCTCATAAAGCCGTTCATTAGGGTCTGTGTGTCATCCATGTTCTCAGCAATGCCTACACCAAAGAAGGAGTAAGGGTTATGCTCAAAGGGTACTGCGTAGTAAGGTATACGTGCAGGTTTGAAGGGGTTAAGTACACAACGAATTACTTTACCGTTGACTGTCCATATATTAGCATTGACTTCAAACAAGTCATTATATTCTTTAGGTATCTTAATACCATTCTCTTCAAGTATATCTTTATCAACAAAGCCCCAGAACTCTAGTACCTCCCAACGCTCACTATCTGTAGATATACTATCATCGTCCTCCATCTTCATTTCCCAATGCTTACGCACATAGTCTGAACCTGAAGCTACAGCGTCTTCAATAGCATCTTCCATAAAGTATGGTCTATCTTTTAGTGCACGTATTTGATTACGTGACATCTTGTGTCTCTGAACAACGTACTCTGCATCGTCCATAGATGTAGCTTCAGGGTCAGGGTAGAAGTCCCATACAGATACATGGTTAGTTGATGGTACAGTTTTAATTAGTGGATCATACTCACCTTCATCATCCCAGTTAGGATACTCTTTATCTATAGCGAATGGGCCTTTCATTACACCTGTGCCTAGCAATGCCATCTCAAATGCCATACTACGTAGATGCTTAGATGCCCCACTTTCTTGTAGTTGATCGTGTATCTTCTTTTCCATCTTCTTAGCTGCTACCATAGCAGGATGGAATGTCACACTCGTAGGAGTTGTACCGTCACCTTCTATTACTTTTTCAGATACTGATGAAAGCTTATCACTTACACTACCCATCTTTTTTTCTAGGTCATATAATGTTTCACCTGGCTTTAGTTTAGTTTCAGGTGTAATTAGATAAGGTTTATTTGTTTCAGTAGTAAAGGTAGTTTTTAATTCTTCTGAAGCTTTATCTGCGTTGGGATCTAAGTTAATGTGTACTGCCTCAGCCACACCGTCAGGTAATACAGAAGGATTTACAGAAAGAGGAAACTTATTGTTTCCAAATAGTACATCTACTATCTGTCCGTATGCAGCTAGTGTTTTAGTCTTAGTAACCTTAACAAATACTCTAGACTTTTCTGAAGAAGTAAACTGTACATCAGGACCATATATACCTCTGTAGTTTCGGTATGCTCTCATCCAACGCTCTTCATCACCTAGACGAGCATCTTCAGCACGTTTGTAGCGATCACCTACAAAGGATACTATGCTACTTACACTCTCAAAGAGTTTGTCCTCTTCACTCTCTGCAGCTATTACATCATCTGTCTCAAACGATAGATCTTCTATTTCTGCCATATTTAATATCCAAATGTTGGGTCTGACATCTGAAAGCCAGAACGTTGTTTTGAAGGGTCATAATCCCATATAGAACTTCTTGGTCTAGTCATTATACCGTAACGTAAAGCATCATACAAGTGATCTTCTGCGTGAGTATCTACGTCTTCTGGGTTCTTTTTATCTAGCGGTATCGTAGGTATCTGTGCTATAGTGTTGGTGCAGGTGGAGAAGAACACGAGTCTAGGCTCTTCAGTGAACTCATCCACCTGCAACCTACGGTGTATCTCATTCTTACCAGACACTCTAGATCCACGAGAGCGATCAGAAGGACGCCAACGGCAACCCTTCATGTTCATTTGCTCTGCTAGTGATGGTCCAGTATCGCCTCTGTTGTGCCAGAGTGATGAGTCCAAAACACCGTACCTCATTGTACCATCTTCTGCTTCTGCTTCTAATATCATGTCAGCTAAATCTGTAGCTGTAACCTTAGAACAGTATAACTCTCTGTAGACCACCAGTTGTTCATCTGGTGAAACAGCAAACCAAAGTACTCCTGTGTAAGAACCGTAACCGTAGTCGCAAGCCCTAAACCTAGCCCATGATCTAGGAATGTCGTATGGGTCAACTACATGTATGGCTCTGTTAAACTCAGGAAATGCTGCTCCTTCATTAGTATCCCAGTTACCTTCTAGTAACTGCTTTCTCTGGTGCTCAGGCAATGATAGTAGCATTGCTTCGTAGTCACCACTATCTGCTAGGTATGGGTTATCAAACAAACTAGCAGGTATAAACCTACGCTTAAACAAGGGCTGTCCTTCACGACTATGCCCTCTAGGAAATCTTATAGTCTCTCCTGACTCAATGTTAGTAGCCCAGAATGGCTCGTTTGCAGGTGAAGGGTCTATAAACATTTTCTTTACCCAACTATGTCCATTGCCTCCTGGGTTAGTAGTACCTCGCATGTACAAACCTAGCTGAGAACTAAAGGCTGAACGAAGTCGTGATCTCATGTAATCCCAAGCGTAAGGAGTAGGCCACTGTGTAAGTTCGTCAAAGCCGATCCAGTTAAACGCTTGTCCTTGGTATCGTGTCACGTCCATGTCTTTATCTAAGTAAGACATCCACAGTCTACCACCTCTAGGTGCAATCCACTGTGACTTACGTTCACTCCACTTAATGCCAGGTATTGCTTTAGGGTATAGCTCTTGACTCTTCTGTATAAGTTCCCTAAGTTCTTCGGTAGTATGGCGAACAAGTAGACCACTAAAGTTAGGATCGTTTAGACCATGAAGGGGGTCAGCAAGCATTGCAAAGCTCTTACCACCACCTGCTGCCCCTCCATACAAGACTTCTCTTTCAGATGCGGATAAGAAGCTTGTTTGTGGTCCTGGGTTTGGTTTAAACACTACTTCTTGAGCAATGTCAACATCAAACTCAGGCGCTTTTACTTCGGCTGCTACAACTTGTACTTCAGGCTCTGGCTTCGCTTGACTTGTTTGTGTAGGCTCCGATTCTTTCTTCTTCAAGGTTCTTGATTTCTTGTAACGTTTCTTGGAGCCTTTTGGCAAGCTTCCGCTTAATTGTAGCTGCTTTCTTACGTTTTCGCTCAATGTCTACCCTTTTCTTAAGTCCTTTGCCAGATATGTACCTACCTGTTTGCTTTGTTAGCCAAAGTGCTACTTCTTTATAAGTGTATTGCAAGATATGATTCTTTGCAAGTTCTAATGCTTCTAGCTCAGGGATGATAGGCTTAAGTAGCTTATCATTGTCAGGGTCAACTTCATAACCAAACGGTATTGTTCTAGTTACTCTAGCTATTACGTGCCACTGTTTTTCTGCACCCTTGTGTGGTCTAGGTAGTTCCCAATAGCCAAGGGATTCACGATTTACACTTATTCGTTTGTTCCTTCTTTAGATGGTAGTATAAATACGCCACCGCTAGATGACGATACGTCTACTCTTTCTACTTTACCAAGTCCTGCTCTGTCAAGCAAGTCTTTAGCTGCAGACATCTTATCTCGTATACCTAGCTCTGTTGGATCACTCAATGCGCCCACCATAGCCATAGCAGCTTTAGGTGCTGTACGTGCAAAGTAACTACGTGTACGATCACCTATCTCATCTTTCAGAGATTCTACAATAGCTGTAGTACTAGAAGACTCGCCATATCCTGATAGTTTCTTAGCTTGTACGACATCCCCACCTGCCTCTTCAAACAAGACTTCAAGGAACTTCTGTTGTTTTTCTGTTAGGTTTCTAGCCATTTATGCCACCATGTAAATTACAAATCCAAATATACCAAACCCTGCAGTTAAAAGCAAACCTGTTACGCCCCAAGTTATAATAGCTTCTTGCATTTCAGCTTTACGGTATTCTTGTTCTTTCTTTTGTTTACGTATCTTACCTTCAGTAGCTACAAGCTCATCCCAAGCAGATGGCCCCATACTGAAACTAATCCAGTCTTTTAGCTCTTTTCTCATTGCTTCAGCTTTTCTTTTAGCTGTGAATATCTCTAGAGCTTCTGCTTCTACAGAACCACCATTGAGTGCTTTCCACCAAGGAGGGTTTTTGTTTTTCTGTTCAGCGTAGGACAGATCACTCATGCAACCTGCCCATTGAGTCAACTGTCCTGACATATCTTGTAGGTCTTTACCTACCTGAAAGCCTTTCTTCAACGCATTGAAAGCTACGGTTGCACCACCGATGATTGTTACTGGGTCCACGAGCCTCCTCCAAAAGTACTCCTAGTATCATTAAAGAACTGATTGTATTTTTCAAAGAGCCTTACCTGATAGTATAGCCCTTTCTATATCACATCTGCCAATACCTAAGTCTCGTAGTTCTCTGTCAGTCATATTGTAAAGTTGCAAACGTGCAATCTTACGTCTAGCTGATTCTGTTCTTGCTTCTACTAATCTGTTAAATAATCGTCTTATCATTTTATGTATTATCCTTATGTTACTGCCTTTATTGGCTGTTACATAGTTATACATAAATAACGTTAGGTTAGTAGAGACAATACGGAATATCCGTTATGTCGGTTGGTAATGCTCTTCTCCAGAAAGTATTACATGAAAGTCTGAGCTAGACTCTTCAAAACCTACAATCTTATCTCCTGCAGATAGGGCAAGATATGCCCCACCTTCTATTACTTCTTCTAAACCATTACCTGCAATACTGTGATCATCTATAATAAAATGATAAGTTGTTGTTGCAGCTTCGTACCATTGAAGACTATACTTCTTAGTTGCAGAAGAACCGTTTGATACATGTAAAAATCTAATCAGACTAACAAAATTATTGGGGCAAGTGTATATAACATCACCATCATCCCCTCCCGAAGTTGCACTAAGATCCTTAGCTGCTGAGAAAAATTTAGCGTCTGATAGTATTGTCACTTTTTGCCTTTAACTTTCTTAACTACTTTAGTAGTCCACGCTTCATTCTCTGGTGTGTCAGGGTCATCAGCAATGTAGTGTCCCTTTTCATCTCTAGCTCTAACAGTTTCTACTTCAGCAGTTCCTGACATCAAAGCTTCTAGTTCTGGTACTTCAGTTATAAAACCACCATCACGATCTGGCTTGTCCATTACTACTGCTTTGTTGCTATCTATAACTGTGTTACCCATTACAGTGTAACCTAGAGATTCTATAGCTTCTTCTTGTTCTTTAGTTAAATCAGTCATTACTTACGAGCCTTTCTATTTGGTGGTACGGATGCACCTGCTCTAGCTGCGCCACCTTTAGAGTAACCTTTTTTCTTTTTCATCATAGCACCGCCATTAGCCATGCCCTTCTTTTTCTTTTTGGTCATGCCGCCTTTGTTCATCTTGCCTTTACCGTCAGCAGCATAGAACGGAACCATACTTCCATCTTTACCTTTGACCATCTTCAAGCCACCTGCTGCGTAGCCCTTCTTTTTCATACCGCCCTTGGCATAACCTTTTTTCTTCATGCCGCCTTTAGCGTAGCCCTTCTTCTTCATCATCTGTTATATCCTCACTGTATAAGTTGTTAAACACTCGTTGCGTATCCCATACATAGTCTACGTCTTCTTTTGAATTATATATGTTCTGATTTGGTTTAAAGTCTGGTGCACCTTCTCCTGTTTCAAACCATGCAGGGTGAGTTACTCTCACTCTATTATTGGGCAACGCAACTATGTTACCTGTGTATTCACCTGCATCTAACAACTCTAGTACGTGAGATTGTTTATGTTGTGCAGGATCATCTGCTACTTCATTGTCTGTGTAGTCTACAGTGAAGTAATACTTTGCAGGGTAGAACTCACCGTCTACCTTAGCTATCCAAGGCGCTGGGCTTGCTCTCTCTAACTTATATACGGAATGCGTATGAGACATACAATCCCAAGGCTGTGCCATATATGGTGGTAACTCTGTAGGCCAATCCTCTAAGGGTGTATCAGCTACAAGTGCAGTCAAGGGCATCCTAGCCCACATCGCACCACCGTGTATATTTTCTGAGTCATCAAAGTCTGACTCACATCCAGTAAATATAACTTGAAAGCTTAACGTTCTGTTTGGCATGGTGGTTACACCTATGACCATACAATGTAAAAACTCTCCATGATATTCTTCTAAGTTCTTCGTGTATTCTCTACGTACCCACGCTTTGAAGTACGGTATGCTGCTAGTAAGAAACGACATTACTTTCCTTTCGGTTTAACACCTCGCTTCTTCATACTAACAGCTATTGCAGCTTGTTGTCTAGGGCTTTTAGCAGCAACACCCCCTTTGTTCGCTCTAAATCGTCTAGTTTTATCTGCGACTTTCTTAGGTTGAGGTACATGCTGCTTACCTGCCGCCTTGCCTTTTCGTTTAGCTCTGGTTGTAGCGGCATACTCACTGCTGCTAAGAGACTTAATAGCCTTATCAGGGAGATAACGCTCCCCAGTTTTAGCACTAGGCTTACCACTCTTGGTACGCCATTTCTGGTCACCCCACTTCTTTAATGACTTCTGTGGTGCTTTCATTTTGAAAGGACAACTCTTTTACTAGGTATCAAATGTGGTGTTTTACGTTTTGTTAAACCACCTTCTGAGTATCCCATAAAGTTACCTATAGTACCTGCTTTGGGACTTTTGCTAAAAAAGCGTGATTTTCCTTCAGCGTCTATAAGTCTTATACCTTTATCTGTAACACTAGACTCATAACCATTTTCTATGGCTAACAACTCTACTTGTCTGATACTTAACCTATCTGACTTCTCTAAGTCTTCATACCCCATATATGCCATATATTAATTCCTTTCTAGCAGCAGTCACATTCTGGGTGACATTTACGATTGATAATCGCACACCACAATCTTTTTATGTATCTTCGCATTATTTGTATCCTCCACCTTTTGCTTTATATTGCTTGGCAACCATCTGCGCTTTACGTGCTGACCATTGTCCAGGGCTTCCACCCTTACCACCTGCTTTGATCTTTGCAACAAGGTTCTTACGCATAGTCGGTTTGGTGTAGTTACCTGCAGCATTAACTGTACTCTTCGCTTTCTTTACCATGCCTTACAACTCCAATATCTTGCAGTGAACTTATCTGTAGCTGTATCACAATTGTGTCTAGCCCTGAAGCTCTTGCGTCTTCCAGGCTGGTCTTTCTTGATACTCATATTAGGATCACCGAAACGAACTACCTTTACTTGGTCATCCTTCTTAGCTAACACGGCTGACTTCTTAGCTGCACCTGGTGTCTTCTTAGGTTTGTTGTACCCAGGGTAAGTCTCACCACGATACTTTAACTTACCACTGGGTAGTCGCTCTACATCTTTAGTTGTTGCCATTAGTGTTACCTATTAGAATGTTATACGTGCACCCATAGTGATGTCACTAAACTCAAAGTCTGGATCTGATGATAACTCAGAGTACAACTTTATGTTTGTGGCAGGTAGGGTGTAGTCTACTACGTAATCCAAACCTGTGAATACTTCATCAGCGTTTAGATCAAACATATCTATTGTTGTTTCTACAGAGAAGTTAATGCCACTGTACTCTACACCTGCGCTAGGTGTTAGCTCCCAGTTCCACTCTTCAATGCCTGTCGTATAGTTAATATCGTTCTCTGCACCAAGTGACAGAGTTTGTCCTGCTACTGGAATGTCCATAGCTACTGCTGGTGCAGCTAACGCTCCCGACAATCCTAATACTATTGCTAAGTTCTTCATTTTATATATCTCGCTCTCTTTAATTGTTTTAATCTCTGGGGTCCATCATGTCCATGTGGTCACGATTCATAAACTTCATAGTGTTCTCCAACAAAGCCAATCTTTGCTGTAAGGCAGTGATCTTACTTATCGTAAGAGTCAAGCTTTCTGTTTCTTCCCATAGCTCTTCTATCTCAGCGAATGCACCATCTATGTAATCCATATTCTCTAGGACATCACGCTTAAGATTAACGTTATCCTCTACAGCCATCTTACTAGCGAACTGCTGTACAGACTCTTCTAAGCTTTCTATAGTAGCAGCTTGCTGTGATACCCACCACACACCCCCTGCTAGTTGTGCACCCATCGCTACTACAAGTGCTATAGGTAGTTTCATATTATCCATACTCACGTTCCCTGTCTGGATCTAACACTTCGTACCTGTTTAACATACCTTCTAGATACATAGCACGTTCTACATGATCTAATGTGTACCACTCACCAGTACGATTATGTATTGCTTCCCTAACGTAAAACACATCCGACTTAGGAATGTGAACCTTTCGTATAGCACGAGCATCATTGTTAGCTAGCGCATTGTAGAAATCAGTTAACACATCTTCGGATGCATATAGTTGTACGCCTTTGTTACGCATTGTCAAGTAAAACTTTTATTATTATTAACAAATACGTGTGTAGACTACCAAGTCTAAGTACAAACTACATAGAGAGAGGGAGGAGGAGACACTGTCGTTTAACTTAAACGCAGGTAACCTACACACGTAGTTACAAAAGTTGTATAGTTATTATATTGTTTGTAACTAATGTAAGTGTAACACTAATGTTTTAACACTGTCAATAGAAATACAGATATTAATTATAACTATTCCTATGTTATACATTAATGTTTAATGACTTATGTTCAATAACTCTTAGTATGTTTAACTATTTTTGTTTTATTACTTTATTTAAGTTTAACATTAATGTTTAACATACCCCCTTACCCCCATAGTTATAGTCATAGTCAAGTGTCTGTCAATAAGTTACGTTACGTCACCTTTAAAAAACCTCGTGTGTGTATTTGTACATATACGTATAACGTACACCCCCACCCTGGCCCATGCCCGTACCCCTTATCATTTTACTATATGCCTTATTTATATGGCTTTTAGTGTTTGGTTCTTCAGTTTGGAATATTTTATTTGTAATTATTATAATGATTTACTTCTTAAGTGTCTGTTATTGTTAGGTTTTGCTACTGATATAGCTTCACTGGTTATGGTGTGATCACAAAATAGCATACCCCTCTGGATGTGATCACAAAACATACCCCTAGCCGTGCATGTCCATACATACTTTGTGATCACAAATATCAATACACATTCTGCAATGCAGCAAAACGAATCAGCATGGTGCAGCATTTGTTATGCACTTGCAGCATTGCCTGGGATTGTTGCAATTATGTCACACACACAATAACCCTTGTTTATATAGCAAATATCAAAGTGACGCTACGTCACAAAATAGCCAGGTTTACATATAAGATGTTCTGGTTGTAAGCTGATTGCATCAACTCAATAGGAGGTTTACCCAATGACTAGCGCAGTATCATATATAGATGATTTAGATACATTAAATAAAATACTTGAGATATGCTCAAAACTTGGTGGTATGGAAAACATAAGAAAAGAAGCAACTAATAGAATTAATCAACTGAAATTATAAGGAGGTGTTATTTTATCGGTGGCATTCATTACGAGTGTCACTGAATAAAGCAACACAAAAGGAGTAAACACAATGTCAAAACTAATACAAAAATATATGGCTAATCCTACGCAAGAAAATTTAGATAAGATGAAAGCACATTTCAAAAAACATCCGTTTTCTTTTATGGGTATAACAGATGAAGAAATAAATTTTTTATCTAGCTTAGATTTACCTAGTGAAAATCATCCATGGAGAGGGTTTAGATAATGCAACAAGTACACATAAGTAAAATGACTGGTAAACTTGACGGATTCAAAGCTATCAGCACCAATACGATTACAAACGACTACTGCAACAAGCAACACGTTAAAGGTAAACAAGACGGCAAGAACATTTGTGGTGATTGTTATTCCCACGCTATGCTCAATACGTACCGCAAGAACATGCAAGGTGCATTGCAGCGTAACAGTGATTTACTAGCTAGTAGGCCACTTGAACCGCAAGAAATACCAAGAGTTGTGGACGCTATGTTTAGATTTAACGCACATGGTGAGTTGATAAACATGCAACACTTTGAAAACCTAATGGCTATTGTTCAAGATAATCCGTGGTGCACGTTTGCGCTATGGACTAAGCGTGTGGACATTGTGTTTAAATGGTTACGTGATAACGATAAGCCTAGCAATTTACAGTTGATCTACAGTAATCCTATGAAGTCACACATTATGAGCAAACCACCTAAGCATTTTGATAAGACGTTTAACAACGTGTTGCAAGATGAGCACACCGATAAACAAAATTGTACTGGTCAAAAATGTAAAGATTGCAGATTATGTTACACCGTGAATAGTATCACAACTATAGTAGAAAAAGTTAAGAAGTATTAATAAGGAGACAAACACAATGGAAACAGTAACACTAGAACTACCAAACTTTTGGGCTACCGCATTATTCTATGATGACACATCTAGCTTTGAATACGAAGATGAAAAACCATTTCAAGAGTTTTGCCAATGGATGATAAAAAACTATGGCACAAGTGAACCAGTTGATATGGTAGAAGATGGACACTTTATGACATATCACGATGCAAAACAATTTGGAGTATTAGCATGTGATGTACATAAGTATACGTTTATAGTTAACAATGGCAATCCAAACACTAGCGCAAACACTACACTAGCGCAAACACTACACTAGCGCACACAATAAGGAGGAGATAACAATGCAATTTAAATGTGAAATAGATATGGATAATGCTGCATTCGCACACGATCCACACTTGGAGTTATCTAATATCATTAAACAAATATCAAAAGATGTTGACGCATTTGTATGTGTTGAACGCACCAAAACAATAAGAGATTACAACGGTAATAAAGTAGGCGAGTGGACAATAGGAGAGGACAATTACAATGGCAACTGAAACACAAATAGAAGATCTATGTTTAAAGCTTTTGGCTAAGGGAGAGAAGCGCAGCATTGCGGAAATACTTAGCCACCTATCAGAAATAACTATAATGAATTTACACATTGAAGTAATGGAAACACTCGTAACAAATCGGAGACAACAACATGACTAACTTTACAAAAGCACAACTAAAAGCAATACGTGAAGCAATGCAATCAGCATTAGAGCAAGTTAACTTAGATGGTGTAAACTTTACAGTAGCTAACTGTACCTACAACGGAGGTGAAGCCACCTACAAAGTAAATGTTTTACTGGATGGTGCAGAGACTAAAGAACAAAAAGACTTAACACAAATGGCTAAACTAATGGGTTTGGATACGTCCAAGATAAAAGATTATCAAGGAATGTCTATGTCTTTGGTAGGCTACAAGAGTAAAGCCCCAAAGATGCCTTGGATTGTGCAAGACTTAAAGACTAACAAAGAGTACAAGCTTACTGACACACAAGCAGAGCAATGGTTTAAGAAACCAGAAGAGGTAACACAATGAAAGAGTACCATTTCACACCAGAATTAGCTGTTCAAATTTGTGAGCAGCTAGTTATGGCAGACAACGATGAAGAGACAGCAGCGTGGCAGTACCTGATTGACACTGGTTTAGCGTGGAAACTGCAAGGTTACTTTGGACGTACAGCTAGGCGTCTGATTGATGATGGATACTGTACATACACAGACAGGGCAGACGAGGAGAGATACAACTAATGTTTTACGATGTAGTAACAAAGTATAAAGATGAACCACCACGAGTAACGTGGACGTTTGGCAGTGACACAAATGCCACACTGGAGGATTTATTAAGTATGATTGATGACAACAATTGTGAGTATGTTAGGATAGAGTTATCAACTTATTGGAGGAGTAAAAGAGATGAACGTACTAAGTCTATTTGATGGCATGTCTTGTGGGCAGATTGCCCTAGACAAGCTAGGCATATCAGTAAACAAATACTTTGCAGCAGAGATTGATAAGTATGCAATACAAGTTGCTAAGTCTAACTACCCTGAGATGATACACTTAGGTGATGTCAAAGAGATAGATCCTAGTAAGCTACCCAAGATTGATTTGCTTATTGGTGGCTCACCATGCCAAGGCTTTAGCTTTGCAGGTAAGCAACTCAACTTTGATGATCCACGCTCACAGTTATTCTTTGAGTATGTCAGGTTGCTTGAGGCGTTGAAGCCTAAGTATTTCTTGCTAGAGAATGTCAAGATGAAGAAAGAAAGCATGGACATCATAACTGATTACCTTGGTGTAGAACCTGTTGAGATAAACAGCAACCTGGTCTCAGCGCAGAACCGCAAGCGTTTATATTGGACAAACATACCTATGGATGGATTGCCACAAGACAAAGGCATACTGCTCAAAGATATACTAGAACCAGTGGAGCAGATAGATGATGTCTACTACTACAGTGACAAGTCTATAGCTTACATGGAGCGAGGCAATGAGAAGTGGCAACAAGCAGGTAATAGACGAGCAGATAGGTACACTCAAACTCCTGACACCAAGAAAGCTTTTACTATCACAGCTAACTTTCACAAAGGTGTACCATACAATTACTTTGATGATGCAAGTAGAGTAAAAGGTGGACGAATTGTAAATCGTAGGCTAGATGAACGTGGCAAACGCCAAGACTACGACAAAGATATAC
>Ga0209232_1001496_pt1 | contig 12505 bp, 11 predicted proteins | sample ETNvirenome_2_60_FD_184066 | JGI IMG/M metagenome (GOLD analysis project Ga0209232, IMG submission 184066) | Marine viral communities from the Pacific Ocean - ETNP_2_60 (SPAdes) (version 2) | ecosystem: Environmental > Aquatic > Marine > Oceanic | place: Pacific Ocean | collected 2013-06-22
TTTAAATGCTTTACTCTTTACAGTTCTTTTAAGTTGTTTCTTAACTCTTTTACCAAAGCGTTTTATTTCTTTTCTTACTTTTTTAGAAGAAGCTAATAGCCCTCCTACTGCTAAAAATGGTAATAATGCCATTATGATCCTCCTGTTGCTGAAGATACCCCTACTCTTACAAGGGCATCAAATACTTTTGATATATTAGATTGTGTTAAACTTTCCCAATACTGTGTGCTAGTAGCTTCATTGCCTAAAGACTGAGCTATTAGATGTGTCTTTCTATCTTCAAACTTTTCTCCTGCTTGGAACTCATAAGCTGCTCTATCTCTTAGTTCCTGCCATAAAAAAGCTTGAGCTTGTTGAGACATACCAAATAGATTTTGTGAGTTCTGCATAGCTATCTGATTAGCTGCTGCTGTATTAATAGTATTAGCTTGTCTTCTCCAAGCAATATTAGATTGCTCTACAGCTTGCGCATTAGTAGCGTTCCATTTAGCTCTATCAAAAGCTACTTGTGCATTGTACTGATTAATTTGTGTAGCCATCTGAGCATTAAATTTATTTTCATCTACAGTCAATCCTCTAACTTGTTGATCCACTTGATTCTGCGCTGTGGCATTAAACTGTTCCATAGCATTTAGTTGTTGTGTATTATTAAGTTCAATCTGCTGTGCAAGACTAGCCATAAATTGATTAGTTTGATTTTCACTTGTAGCGTTAAACTGTCTAGCTGCATTTTCTGCGGCTTGATTACTCAACATTGCTTGTTGTCTTTGTTGTGCTGTAAGCATAGAAGCTTGTTGATCATTATTAAGATTAGCCATATCCATACTTAAAAAAGATTGTGCATTTTGTGCGGCCAGTCTAGTTCTTTGATCTAATGTAGCTCTATCAAGAGAAGCAAGCTGTGTAGCATTTTGAAGTATTGCTTGTTGATCATTATTTAAATTTGTTAGTGTAGCTGTTTGCATAAACTTACTGTTAGCTAATTCTACTTGTTGTGCTGTAGTAAACTTAGTCATATCCATATTTGCAGTAACAGTTGCGTTCTGCATAGCTCTTTGTTGATCTACATTAAGCTGTGCTAATCCCATTTGTTGTGCAAGTTTAGAATTGTTTAAATTAACTTGCATTTGTTTATTAAGATTAGCTAACTCTGTTTGTTGAGCAGCACTTAAATTCTGTGCGCTTGCAGTATTCAAAGCACTTAAATTTGCTAGTCTTGTTTGTTGCTCTACAGTTAAGTTTGCTTTCTGCATATCTTGTGCAAAAGCTGCATTTTGACTTAGGAACTTAGCTGCGTTCTGATACTCTGCTAGTCTTTCTTGTTGAACAGCAGACATATTTTCTCTAGCTGTAGCATCTGCTAGTTGTAGATTAGCTAAATCTATCTGCGCACCTACACTTAAATTCTGTGCGTTCATAGCTTGTTCATTCTGTGCATTTAAAACTGCAGCTTGTTGTTGGTTTTGTAAGTTTGCAAGAGCAGTTTGTTGTTGTTGCTGTGCAGTAGTCATTACTGCTGCTTGATCAAACTGACTTTGCATAACTGCCATTTGTTGTGCGTTTTGTGCTGTTTGACTTTCTGCTTGTTGACGATTAGCAAGATTAGTCATTCTCCTAGTCATATCTAATCTAGATTCTTCTAAGTTAGCTTGTTGTTGATTACTAAGATTTTGAGCAGCTCTAGTTTGTAAAGCTTGTGCGTTACTTTGTGCCATTGGGAAAGCACTTTGTATAATAGAGTTAAACATAGCATCTCTAGCTACAGTAGAAACTTCTATTCCTCTTTGTGCCATATTTTGATTTACTGCATCTACAGCAGGTCTAGCCCAAGCAGGAACATTACCGCTTTCTAGTCCTCCTAAAAGACTTTCCATTTGAGAGCTTACCAAAGCCTCTGTAGGCAATGCAGCTATTGCTGCTTGAACTTGCACAGGCTCATTGTCTATTTGTGCTTCTACGGTTGCAGGATCTTGTACTATAGCTGCTGTAATTGCTTGAGGTATGTCTGCAACTTGAGCTATCATAGAAGCAGCAGCTCCTTCTCTAGCTGTACCTTGTACTGCGCTTCTTTGTGCAGCTTCAAAGCCTACTGTGTTTATAACTTGTGCAGCTACTCCTGAAGCAGAAGTTCCTGTAATAGCCTCTCTAGTTTGTACCTCTGCATCTGCTGTTGCAGAAACTTGTGAGCCTACTCCTGTTACTGCAGGTACAAAAGCTCCTGCAGAAATAACACCATCTACATTAGTAGCTTTAGCTGCATTAACTAATGAATCAGAAACTTGTGCAGCTACTGCTTCACCAGATAGATTTCTAATTTCTGTTACTTGTGCAACTGCTTCTGGAGAAAGTTGTCCTGTTGCTCCGTCTACTGCAGGAGGAGTAGTATTCTGCATTGCTGACATTGTTGAAGCTGCAATAGGAGTTTGTTGAGCAGAAGTAGTTGCTGTTCCTGTAGTAGCATCTTCCTTTAAAGTAGAAGTGGATACATCTGCTGTAGCTCCAGTTTGTACTTTTATTTCTTTTGTATCATCATCTGGAGTTGCAATAGTATCATCAAGTTTAGTTCCTGCTTCTGTACTAATCTTTGGAATTGTAGGTAACTCTGTCTCTCCTTTTCTTGTAGCTTCTGCAGTTGTTCTAGCAGCAGTAATTTTAGCTTCTGTTGGTTGAGTATAAATATCTCTTGTATCTGGTTCTTTATTAGATGTTCCTGTAACAACAGGAGGAACATATGCACCTGAACCTACAGTCATTTTTCTGTCTTGTCCTCTAGCAATAGTATTTGTAGTTGTAGTAGGATTAGTCATTAATCTACCGTCTTCAGGAGGGGTAGATAAACCTGCATTAAACTCATCAACAGTAGCAATACCTGTAGGATTAGGAGTTCCTGGATCTGCTGAAAGTTCTGCCATTCTTTCTGGAGTAGTTCTTTGAGGAGACATTTGCCCAACAGAGTGAGCAGGATCGCTGGCCCAATTATCTACAGCATTTCTAAATTGATCTGCGCTATCAAAATCTTTGCGTCTAGGTCTTCCCCCATGTTTTAAAGAGACTCTTCCTCCTTTACGGTAGTCTATTCTTTTTTTCTTATATCTTTTCCTTGCCATATCAATTCCTAGTTAGTTTTAACTTCAAAAAGTTTATCAAGTTTTGTTTCAAGTTTATTTAGCATACGGATAACTCTATCCATATTACTCTCCATTTCATTTTTAGTAACATAGTTTTTAGCTACTTCTTCTCTAGTTTTATTTAACAATACATCAATCCTTTTAAGCTCTACAAAGTTTTGTCTTATGCTATAAACTATTGGAGCTATTACAATAGTTAAAAGTATGTTCCACATCTCCATGTCCATTATTTTATTCCTGTATTTAAAAGGTGCATTTTATTTCTAGTATTTTTAATTTTAGTAATTGTGTTATTAGCTAAAAGTTTAATTCTATTTTGTTCTTTTCTTGGAACTCCTTTTATATAAGGAAGTAGCTTATCAAAACAATATCCATATGTTTCAAGCATATTTATAGTGTCTTTATTAATACAATCTATATAATTAAAAACACTTGCTTGTTCTCCTAATACTCCATAGTGAAAAGCATCAACTGCTGAAGTAGCTTCTTCTTCAAATAAAATATCATTTTTATGGTGCATGTATCTTGGTATAAATAATTTTTTAACATCTTCCAAAATACCTTTATCTGAATCTGGAATACTTTTCCATCTTTTAGGATTTATAATAAACAAACTTAAATCAATTACTCCGTCTGTTAATGTTTTATTTACATAGTAATAATGTGCCTTTAATCTTTCATGATCCATATAAACAGCATATCTACTTACACAAATATCATATTCTTCAAGAACATCTAAAGCAGGAATATCTGTATCTTTTAATTCTAAAACTATTCCGCTTGAAACTACTAAAGTAATATCTTTACTATTTAGTAATGCTGTTCCTATTCTACTTTCAGTTTGTTCTTTTTTTGAAATTACCTTATAAGATATTTCAGGAGTATTTTCTTTTAAAGAATTAACTGTAAGGTTTGTTAAATTATTATCTTCTAGTATTAAGACTTTTAGGTCTTTGAGGTTTAACATGTTCTACCTTATTAAAATACTTAAAAAAGTTTTTTATATTTTGTTTTGGATTTTCAGAATTATAATAAATTAATCCTGAATAATCTGAAGAAAGCAATCTTTTAAAATCATTTATAACTGCATGTCCTTTTTCAAATAAAACATTGTAAAGCTGTGTATATGTTTTATATCCTGCATTATGTTTATCAAACAAATGAACACGCTTACCTTGTGCTAAAGCTATTAATCCCATTTCAGAATTAGTAGTACATCCTACTTCTTTAGCTCTATTTAATATTTCATGCCCTGATAAATTTTTATGTATTAAAGAATCTTTACCATACTTAGCTCTTAAATAAGCTAGTGTAAATGGAGAAGTTAAAGGATGTGGTTTTAACTTAGCTCCGTCTTCTTTTACAGCTTTTAAAAGTTTTACTTCATCAGTTATTGCTTCTAAAATATTTGTACCTGCTAAAAAAACTACATAAGGATATTCAATATCTGTAGTTCTTAGTTTATATTTATCTGCATTGTTACTTGCAATGTCATTAAATATTTTTTCACCTTCTTCTGTAATATCTCCTTGTAAAGACTCTTTTAAAACTTTTTTACAATATAAAGAAGAAGCAGGTTTTATATATACAAACTTAGTCATTACATCTGTATATACATAACCTCTAATTTTTTTTTCACCTTCAAACTCATACCAAATATCATATTCAAGATTAGTACCATGATTACCTTTCTTTGGTAAAAGGTGATGTATTTTATCTAGCTGTTTATTTTTATTTGATCTTTTAATGTTACCTGACTTAAAAAAATGAGCAATGTCATTATTTAAGACATCATTAAAAGCTAATGTCTCAAGCGGCATTTTTACATTTACACTTTTTATTTTCTAAAGCTTCCATTCTTTCTTCCATTTCTTTAAAATGTTCTAAAAGAATACCTAGCGTTTCTTCCATTCTTCTGTTTATTATTTTTATTTCTTCTTTAGTTGACATAGTTTATCCTGTCCAAGAGCTTCCGTCCCAATATCTTGCGCTGTGTGCGTTTGCACTTGTTACTTCTGTATCAAAAGTAGAACCAGTATTGCCTGTTGCTGTTACTCTAACAAATATATTTGTATTAAATGTAGTTGTTGTATTTCCTGATACAGTAGTTTCTGTAGTTCTAGTTGTGTTAAAAGTAGTAGTCGTACTTTTTGAAGTAGATGTTGATCTAGTTGTATTAAAAGTAGTAGTCGTACTTTTTGAAGTAGATGTTGATCTTGATACTGTTGTATTAAAACTGGTGCTGTATGTAGTAGTTCTACTGGTAGATCTTGAAGTATTCCCATAATAGTTATAAGGCCCTTGAGTATTTTCGTCTGCTGTAAAGCCTTGTTTTAATGTAGTAAAAGAAGTATTGTATGTAGTAGTTCTACTGGTATTTCTACTGGTGCTTTGACTAAAACTCGTAGTAGTATTAAAAGTAGTTGTGGTACTTCTAGTTGTACTAAAAGTTGTAGTCGTATTAAAAGTAGTCGTAGTAGATCTAGTTGTACTAAAAGTTGTTGTAGTATTTCCAGTTACAGAAGTACTTGTAGTTTTACTTGTAGATCTAGTAGTTTGTCTAATAGCATTAAATACAGTTGTTAAAGATCCGTCTGTTTCTTTTACAACAGCATAATTAACAAATCTTAAATTACCGTTTGTAACTTTTACAAGTATTGGATTAGGAGTTTCAATAGAATCTCCATCCCATATTTTAATAGCCATTATTTAATCCTTGTATTAAACAACATACCAAACAAAACCAGTTTTCTTGCCAGTTCCATCTGTAGGTGCTGATGTAACAATATCAAAATCTCTAGAGTCAAAATCAGTAAGAGCTACTTGTTTCATAGTACCTGCATCATTTACTACTACTCTGTCTGCATCAGCAAGTGTTGTAGAAGTAGCACTTGTATTACCATCCATAATATTAAGTTCTGCAGCAGTACTTGTCACACCGTCTAGAATATTAAGTTCTGCAGTAGTACTTGTTACCCCATCTAGAATATTAAGTTCTGCGGCAGTACTTGTTACCCCATCAAGAATGTTTAGCTCTGCAGCGGTACTTGTTACCCCATCTAGGATATTAAGTTCTGCAGTAGTAGAGGTAACTCCGTCTAGTATATTTAACTCCGCAGCAGTAGAGGTAACAGCAGTTGAGTTAAGAACTAATTTACCGTCACCTATAGTAACCTTATCATTAAAAGTAGCTGAACCTGCATCAGAGCCATCAAGCGTAAGCATTGTTATATCTGAACTGTTATCTGTTCCTTTAAATATTATATCACTATCATTAGCAGCGGCATCTATTGTAATATTTCCTGAACTTGTTGTTATGTTTACTGCAGCATCTCCTGCTTGAAGATCATCTGCAGCACTTGATAGTCCTTGTTGGAAATATGTTTTAAATGTAGCGGCACTTGTAACTTTCATTGTACCATTATCATTATGTATAATACCATCTCCGTCTGCTATAGCAGTTGTGCCTACTGTTGCTCCTCCATCAATAAAATTAATTTCTTCTGGAGTAGCAGTAATCTGTGTAGTTGAAGCTGCAGCTAATACTGGAACTGTACCAGAAACATTTGGAAGAGAAATAGTTCTATCTGCTGTAGGATCAATAATAGATAGTGTAGTTTCATTTGCGTCTGCTGTAGCTCCTTCAAAAATAATTGCATTTGAAGCTTCCATTGTAACAGTATCTACAGTTGTAGTAGTTCCAGATACACTTAAATTAGGAACAAGAAGTGTTCCTGTACTTGGGTTATATCTTAATGCTCCTGTATCATCTAATAAAGCATTTGATTCATCATGGAATACAACCGGGAAGTTTGTGTTTGCTGTACTATCAGATACTGTAACTGTTGAAGCTAGTGTTACTGTAGTTCCTGCAATAACGCTTGCTAAAGCTGTGCCATTAACTGTAATAGCATCTGCTTCTAAAGTACCATCTATATCTGCATTACCTGAAATATCTAAAGTTGTTGCATCAAGTTCTCCTGCTACAGTTACAACACCATCAGCTACAGTTATTAAATCTGCATCATCTGCATGGCCTATAGTTGTACCGTCAAAAACAATATCATCAACTCTTAAAGATGTAAGTGTACCTAGACTTGTTACATTGGGTTGTGCTGCATCAACAACAAAATCAAGAGTACCATCAGAATCTTGATAGGTTACTGTTACATTTGTTTCTGTGTTAGAACTAACCATAGCTCCAACAATATCTTGTATTTGTTCAGTGGTTGGTATTTCAGAAGTTATTGCTAATGTTCCTGTTGTAACAGGCAAAGTAGCTGTAACATTTCCTGAGTATGCACTATGGGCTGCAGCTTGTAGTCTAGTATAATGAGCATTAGATGATTCACAATAAAAATCTACATAAGACTGTGTACCCCCATTTTTAATTGCTATAGCACCTTGAGATATTTCTACACCGTTAGTTGATCCGCCACCTATTCCAAGTGAACCTGCAACATCTCCGTTGCCTGAAATATCAAGAGTAGCTGCATCTATCTCACCACTAATAGTTATATTTCTACCGCCAGAAATATCTTTATTTGAATCTGTTATAATAGCTTTACTAGCTATAACAGTTCCGTTTGTTATTCCGTCTATAAGATTAATATCTGCAGCACTTGCTGTAACTCCATCAAGTATATTAAGCTCTGCTGTGGTGCTAGTTACACCATCTAAAATATTTAATTCTGCTGCAGTACTTGTAACACCATCTAATATATTTAACTCTGCAGCAGTTGAAGTAACTCCGTCCAGAATATTTAACTCTGCAGTAGTTACTGTAGCTCCGTCTAAAATATTAAGCTCTGCTGCAGTTGATGTTGTAGCTAGACTTACTGCTCCACTAGAGACTGTAAAGTCATCTGAACTAAAAGAAGCTACACCTTTGTTAGATGTACTCGCATCTTCACCTGCGATAGTAATCGTATTGCTTGAAGCAGAAGTGTCAATACCTTCTCCGCCTGCTATAGTCAATGTTTCACTATCTAAGTCAATAGCTATTGTGCCACTATCTGTTGTAGCATCTAGATCTTGTGCTGTTACTTGAGAGTCTACATAAGCTTTAATAGATTGTTGAGAGGCAATACCTGTAGCACTATTAGAAGATAGATCATCTTCATCAAGAAATGCTTTACCGTCTAATATATTTAGTTCAGCTGCTGTAGAAGTTACACCGTCCATTATATTTAATTCAGCAGTAGTTGCAGTTACACCGTCCATAATGTTTAGTTCTGCTGTAGTTGATGTAACTCCATCAAGTATATTAAGTTCTGCTGCTGTAGCTGTAACACCGTCTAAAATATTTAACTCTGAAACTGTAGCTGTAATACCATCAAGAGCATTTATTTCTGCTGATGTAGCAGTAACTCCATCAAGAATATTGAGTTCTGCTGCAGTAGAAGTAATTGCAGTACCACCAAGATTTATATCGTCTGCGTGTACTGTACCATCAAAATAACCATCTTTAAATTCTAGTGAACTTGTTCCTAAATCAATATCATTATCTGTAACAGGAACTATAGCTCCGTCTTGTATTCTAATTTGTTCTACTGCTGATCCGCTAACCTCAACAAAGACTCCCCATCTATTGTTAGTACTGTCAACAACAATCTTATTAAGAAAGTCTAAATCACCTATAGTGTGTATATTACCACCTTGTCCTGCAGTACCATCATGTCTGTGTCCTGTAGAAGAAGCACTACTTGAAGAGTAACTAAAAGCATTAAGTAGCTGATTGTATTCATTGTTAAAAAGAGCAGCAGTTATAGTATCCCCATCTGCTATTGAACTCTGTCTGGTATATGTTTGAGCCATTTTCTATAATCTCCCGGAAGGTCTGTAGTTTACATATAAACCGTTAATAGTATACGGTGCGTTAGTGTCTTCACTAAATATTTTAAAGAAGTTACTGTGGCCACTTCCTTGAACATGTTGTCTTATAAGCGGAGCTTCAGGCGCACCGAAAGTAGATGTACCAAATGTAGCTGTTCCAAAAATAGCAGGTTCTGCTACTTCTAAAGAAACATCACTCGGCTGTATCTTTTCTGTAGTATCAAAATCAAATCTAACTCTTAATGTAGGATCTGCAGCTCCCTCTGGTTTTAAAGATACTTTAACATGATCTAAAGTTTTTAAAGTTCCAAAGTCTCCATAATCAAAATCAGGAGATTGATACTCAGCTAATATATTTGTAGAAGTTCCTGCAGGATTAAATGCGCTTCCTGTATCATGATTATAAACATAGCCATCTCTATCTCCATGATAAACTTTTTCTCTACCATCTGAGTTAAAACCAGAAGTTACAGCAGGAGCTTGTATTCCTTTTACTTCTGTCCACTCAAAACCTCTTGCAGTAAGAGTTCCTGTTATTCCTTTTGAGTTTGCTGTTGATTCTCCAGTTCCACTATAATACATTCTATATTGAGACTTATCTCTAAGAACTACACTACTGTATTCAAAGTTTGTAGAGCTTGTTAGTATTTCATTTATAAGAGGTTGAATAGGTTTACTAACAGTTCCTAATTCAACATCACCAATTCTTGCTGTACCTGCAATAGTTCTAAATCCATCAGGAGCTAGAAATATCAAGTCACCTGCAAATTCTTGAATAGTTTTACCATCTACACAACCAACATTTTGTGTTACTGGTACAATAGCTATTGTGCTAGAATTATTTATATTTTGTAGTTTATAAATAGAGTTTCTACAAAATACAAACAGTTCATTACGGAAAGATTTAAGTCCTACTACTTGATCATCTAATAAAATACTTCCTGATCCAGAGCTTGTAAAATCATTTATATCACTTGTACCACTAAAAAAGATTGTGTTCTTTGCTGTAGCTGCACCTGCAACTACTAAGTGTTTATCATGTATTACACAGTATTTAGGATAGTGTGTACCGCTTACTGTTATTTCTTCTACAAAAAAAGTTCTGCTAGTTAATGCGCCTGTTCCTGTCATTTTAAATAGCAAAGGCTTATTAGCAGAACTGTCATCTACTATAACTATTTCTCCATAGTCTGTATTACCTTCAAAGATTGCAAAGCTTGCTTTGTTTTGAGAACTTCTAGTAAGTGTACTTCTACCTGTAAAAGTACTGTAGTTATCTCCACTACCAGAAACACTTGCTCTGTTTATTTGTAACCAACTATTTCCATCTTGACTAAAAAATATATCCGTAGATGAACAAGCTATAACTCCATCTGCATAAACTTCAAGACCTAATATTTGATTAGAGCTACTTGGTCTTGTGCCATCACCAAACAAAGTATATCCATTTATGCGTCTATATCCACCTTTATTAGATACTTCAAAGTTAGATAATCTAGTAGCAACTCCGGGTTTCCCCAAAAGTTCCATTGTATTACTGGACTTATCTAGCCCTCCTTGTAATGCTACTGAAAAGGGTTGTGAAGCTGCCATTAGAAAGAAATCCTATCATCTGTCATACTTTTGGGTTGAGGATTAATAAGATTAGATTTCATACGCTTCATGCCTTTTTTGTAATCATCTAATGCAAAAGCGGCTTGCTGTAAGTTTTCTTTAAACTGATGAACATAATATCTTGTTCTAGCAATAATTACAGAAGCATATTGATCTGGAAAGACTATAGTGTCTCCATGTGCAGAAAGTTCTGTAGGCGCAGTATACGCATAAAAATGTACATTATATACTTTATCAGGTATTGGGCTAAGTCCAAACTTTCTGTGATCTGGGCTACGGATAACAAACTGAGGTTCTCCATAGTTCTGAGTGTCTGCATCATCTGCGTTTTCTTTATCTCTTAAATATCTTCTCCAATCTGCTAAAGATACAAATCTTAAACCTCTAGATACATAAGGTGCAGATTCTCCTGAAACTCCTATTGTTGTAATATAAAAATCATCCCAATCTATAGAAGAATAGTCTGTTGTTATACTAGAACTATCTGATTTAAGTAGATACCATCTAGTTCCTGCTACGGTTGCTACAGTTACATTACCGTAAAAAGGATCTGTTCCTCCACTAGCAGCAGCCGCAAAAAAAGGTAACTGAGGTTCTTCATTGGCTATATCATTTAATGCTCTATTAATTGCTTCTCTTACAAAAGCTTGTATTCCTACAGAGCTTGAAAAGTTTGCAGAAGTTAATTGTACTTCATTAAGTTCTCTAAGAACTTCATTAGTGAGTGTTAAATAAGTGGTAGCCATTATTTATCCTTTTTCTTTGTACCAAAAATCCTATCATAGTTATTTTGATAGTTTTGTTTTGCTGTGCCAGAATAGGCATTACCTAATAATCCTAAGACTCTAGTGCTTTTAGGCTTACTAGAGCCATTTAGGATTATAGGATTTTTATCATTTCCTAACTGTGGCATTTCTACTGATCAGGAGTAGAGCCTAAGTGTAAGAACTCCACTAGGTAAGTAACAGTTGTAGCTGCTGTTGCTAAGTTGTTTGCTAGTGGTTTAAGACGAGCATATAGTGTACGCGCAGAAGCACTATACAAAGTAGAGGCTATAACAATAGCTTCTGAAGTTGCAGGGCCACCTACAACACCTGCTGTAACAGATGTACTTACAAAAGCGTTAGCTGCGTGTCCGTGTGAGTTTTGAATAATATACAAAGGTGCGTTTGCTGTCCAAGTTACTGCTGATCCACCATCATCTAAGATAGCTTTTTCATCAATAATTTGTCCACCACCTGCTGAAGTACCTAAATCAAAATCAACATCATCACCTGAAGCTCCTGCTGTAACAATGTTACCTGCAGGGATAGCAATGAGGTTTCTTATAATAGTATCAGCAGGTTGAGTAAATGACACATCATAAGTAGCGTCAGCAGTAACTGCAATAGTTCCTGTTGTAGCTGAAGTCCATGAGTGACATATATTATCACAAAGATCCTGTACATCTCCAGATCTTGCTGAATTGCGCCCTGTATCTCTTATTTTAAATACTGGGTTTGACATATTGTGTCTCCTTAATTAATTAATAAAATTTTTACTCTAAAAGGTAAAGAAGAGGGGGCTTTTACACCCCCAAATCTATTTAGTCAATACCGTAGAAAGCAGAAACTAATGCTTCACCGCGTAGTACTTTAGCTCCATATACATGAAGACCTCGTACTATATCGCCAAAGCTATCAGGATCTCTGATTACTTCAGTACTTGTAATTGTCTGAGCAGTAGCTGTAGATGACATGTGACCTGCCAAACATTTGCCTGCAGCATTAGTTGTGCTTGCAATGTTGTTTGATTTGTACATGCTAAATCCACGCAACTTACCAGAAGTTACTAGACCATTTCTAATTGAACCTTGACCTGCGTTGTAATCAACAGACAAAAGTTTTGAAGATGAACTTGCAAGAACTTCATAGAAGTCAGGTGATGCT
>Ga0209232_1001497_pt1 | contig 12497 bp, 35 predicted proteins | sample ETNvirenome_2_60_FD_184066 | JGI IMG/M metagenome (GOLD analysis project Ga0209232, IMG submission 184066) | Marine viral communities from the Pacific Ocean - ETNP_2_60 (SPAdes) (version 2) | ecosystem: Environmental > Aquatic > Marine > Oceanic | place: Pacific Ocean | collected 2013-06-22
AAGCAAATGCCGAGCAAAAAGAATCTGAAGCACAAGATAATGCCAAAGTCGAGGTCAGACCTGACATGTCAGAGTCTAAAGATCATGCTCAAGCACAAAAAGATGAGCAAGAAACTGATACTGAGGGTCAGGAAGATCAAGAGGACGAATCAGTAAAAGGTAGAACAGACAAATCATATCCTGATGAAGTAGAAGATACTCAAGAGGAAGAAACAGAGTCAGAGACAGAAGGTTCTGGCACTATGGGTTCTGAATTCGGAGACATCAATACTGCTACAACTCAGAGATCACTTGATGAGAGTCTAGAGGACTTGACTAACACATACAAAGATCAAGTGCCTACACAATATGTTACTATCCCTAACATGAAAATGGATAAGGTTGTTATTGATTTCAATACTATCAAATCCTATCTTGATAATCATTTTGTTGAGAACAATACTACTGACTCATCAAATCAATTCTTGATCGATCATACTCAAAGATTCAATGAGTTCAAGAAATCAAGTAACAAAGAAGTCAACTATCTTGTCAAAGAGTTTGAAATGAAAAAGTCAGCAGACTCATACGCTAGACAAAGAACTGCAAAGACTGGCATGCTTGACACATCTAAGTTACACACATACATGTACAATGAAGATGTATTCAAGAAAGTAACAACAATTACTGACGGAAAGAATCATGGTCTTATATTTGTTCTGGACTGGTCAGGTTCAATGAACAATATACTTGAAGATACTCTCAAGCAATTATTTCAATTAGTCTGGTTCTGTAAAAAGACTCAAATCCCTTACGAGGTTTACGCTTTCACAAATGATTCATGGCAACTAAATGTAGAATGTGATGATAGTGAAAGACCATATACATCATACAGGAATACATCTAGTGATCTCCTAGTTGATGCTTGGAAAGAGAATGACATCAATATTGATGGTTGTTTCCGTATGGTAAACATATTATCATCTAAAGCAAGAAGCAAAGATATTGAGAAACAAATGCTAAACTTATGGTTGACAAACTGTAGTTTCAAGTATCACTACAATCATTGTTTCTCACACCCTGCAAAGTTTCATCTATCAGGTACACCATTGAATGAAGCGATCATTGCCACTAAGCAATTAGTCAAGGAAATGATGAAGAAAATTCAAAAAGTACACGTTGTTATCCTGACTGATGGAGAAGCACATCAACCTAGTTACAATGTGGATAGATCAAAGTTACATGATTCATTCGGAATTGACTACAAGGGTACAAGATCAATCAATTCAACTTGTATGTTGAGAAATCGTAAGTCAGGTAAGACTTTCGGATTGACCTATAGTAATTGCTCATTGAAACTCATTGAGTGCATCAAGGACGATCTACCTAACGTCTCATTCATTGCTTTCAGAGTGGTTGAGAGGGGTGGTATGAGATATGTCTGGTCTCAGTATGGTATGGAAACATATCCAGACTATGAGAAAATGAAAGAGGAAGTCAAGAAAGGCAATCTCTCACTCACATTGAACTCATTTGATAAATTCTTTATGATTCCCCAACAACATCTAAGTGTGGACTCAGATCAACTAGAATCAGTTGAAGAGGGTGCAACCAAAGGAGAAGTCTCAAAGGCATTTCGTAAGATGTTCAAGAACAAAAAGACAAACAAGTTTATGCTCTCAGAATTTGCAAAGGTCATTGCATAAACCAATCATCAAAGTGGCACATTGCATATTGCATTGCCACTTTCCCCCCATTACAATTAGTACATAAGCAATCAATCAAGATTATGCCAAGAACAATCAACTTTGAACCACACTTTGATGCAATCACTTCTAAGTATGGAAAAGAACTAGATGCTGATATGGTCAAGGAGTATGTTGCAAACAACCCTGACGTATCCTATCAGACAGTTACCAAGTATCTCAACAAATGGAAAATCAGTAGAGGTAAATGGAACATCAAAACACCTAAGAAGCAAGACGCTATCCCTACTGCTACATTCCAAGTACAGCAACCACAATCAACTAAACTCACAAAGACTGAGAAAGTTGAACAAAATCTTATCCCTGCAAAGGATAACACATTCATTCCTTTCGGCAACTTCCCTGCACTCAAGAAAGTAATTGCATCTAGGGAGTTCTATCCAACATTCATTACTGGTATGAGTGGCAATGGTAAAACATTCGGTGTTGAGCAAGCATGCTCTCAGTTGAATAGAGAACTTATCAGAGTCAACATTACAGTCGAGACTGACGAGGACGATTTGATCGGTGGTTTCAGACTTGTCAATGGTCAAACAGTATGGCACAATGGTGCAGTTGTTGAAGCACTAGAGCGTGGTGCTATACTATTACTTGATGAGATCGATCTAGCATCAAACAAGATACTATGCTTACAACCCATACTAGAGGGCAAAGGTCTGTTTCTCAAGAAGATTGGCGAGTACATCAAACCTGCAAAGGGATTCAATGTCATTGCTACTGCTAACACAAAGGGCAAGGGTTCTGATGATGGTCGTTTCATAGGTACTAACATACTCAATGAAGCGTTCCTTGAGAGATTCCCTATCACATTTGAGCAAGAGTATCCTACAGTCGTGACTGAGAAAAAGATACTTACCAGACTATGTGAAGAGATCGGGATACCTCTTACAGGCGATCACAAAGGGTTCATAGACTACCTATGTGACTGGAGTGACATTGTAAGACGTACATTCAAAGATGGTGGTGTTGATGAAATCATATCCACTCGAAGACTCGTACACATCATGAGAGCATATCAAATCTTTGGCGATAAAGTCAAAGCAATGCAAATGTGTCTCAACAGATTTGATGATGAGACCAAAGAGTCATTCATGCAACTCTACACCAAACTAGACGAGCATATCAAGTCAGAAGAGAATGTTACGGAGTCGTAACATTCTATTGACAGGGTAAACCAAACCTGTCATAATGAGTATGTCGGTCAGAGGTTTTGATTGATGACTGACAGACCGACAAACCACTCGTGGGGTCAGGTTGTATTCGTAAAGAGTTTTCCTATTCACTTAGGTCGAATGAAGCACCTCTTACTGACCCCATACCTTGAGTCCTGTCGTATGACCTAAAACTAGGCACTTGAAAACACTTACTACATTATGATTATGCAAATCACAGGTTCTTCAGCAATCGCAAACGTAAACTTCAAAGATGCAAGTTTAGTTGGTATCACATTCACATCACAAGATACTGAATATGATTTCAAAGCGTTAGATTCAAACCTTGTTCGTAATGGACTAAGCAATGCAATCGCCAAAGGCGATAGTGTTGGCAAGTTGATCGCTTCATACAGAAGAGAAGGTCAACTAACAGAAGTGTAATCTGAAACTACACAAAGACAACTGAATATTTTGATACTAGCATAATCTCGCAAAGCAAACCCACTCACAAGGTGGGTTTTCTTATGCCAATTTATAAACTGGTATGAATTGGTTGTTATAGCATAAGACTTATACTATAATGAGTATATCAATTACAGACACAATGATTACAGCAAAAGACATTCTACAATTCAAAGCACACAAAGTTTCTCTACAAGAAAGTAAGAATTGTATCTACAATGGTAGTCCGTTTCAAGTTTACAAACAAATGAGTAGTAAGAAGAAAGGGGCAAGGTTCGAGGGTATTGTACAAGAGTATTGCACAAACTTAGGATACAAAGTTACAAAACCTGATAACTCAGATCATGACAGGAAGATCAACAACATCAAGGTTGAGATCAAGGGTTCAATGATATGGTCAGGCAAAGATGAGCATTTCCGTTGGCAACAACTTCGACCGCATCAAGATTATGATGTTGTTATATTCCTTGCAATATTTCCACAACAGATCGAGTTCTATGGGTGTACAAAGCAAGATGTCAAAGACAATCTTGAAATACAGGACGAGAAGGGCAACTGGATACACAACCAACATGGAGGACTCAAGGTCAACTCAGGCACATTCTTTTTAGATAGTGATGGTCTAACCATACCCACATGGTTCAAATCAATCGAAGAGGTATTACTATGAAACTCAACACAATTACAAACTCAGACTGTCTAAAGTATCTAAAGAAACTACCAGACAATTCAGTTGACCTCGTGCTAACTGACCCCCCATACTTCATAGGTTTTGATGGTGGTAAGGGTTGGGATAAGCAATGGAAGAGTGACAGGGAGTACATTCAATGGTGCATAGAGTGGACTAAGGAGTGTGTTAGGGTACTCAAGGACGAGCGTATGCTCGTTGTATGGGGTACTCTAAAGACCGAAGCGTTCTTACTGTATAAACTAGCATTGAATCGTATGGAGGGCATCACACCGCAGAATGAGATCATTTGGTCATACAACTGGGGTGGTAGGTCTAAGGATAACTTTGCTCGTAAGCATGAGTATGCTTGGTGCTATTCGACAGGTGATAAATTTTTGTTCAATGGTGATGATGTTCGTATTGATCGTAAGATGAATACTAATATAAGAACTGGATTACAGCATACAAAGGGTACTATACCAACATGTGTATGGGAGAAGAACAACCACACAACCAGTAAGGACTATGTTGGTTGGCATGCTACAACTAAGAACATAGACATACTCTCAAGAATAATCAAGGCATATACAAATGTCAATGATGTGGTTCTGGACTGTTTCATGGGTTCTGGAAGTACAGCAATCGCAAGTATCAGGACTGGACGTAACTTTGTAGGGTGTGAAAGAGATAAAGAATACTACACAAAGGCAAAGAAGCGTATATGTGACAGTCAAAATAGTGACACCAAAAACGTGTCTAAGGCAAGTCTAGCGTCTATACTATAGACATATACAGGAGTTACACCTATGAGACAATTCACAGTTTCAGCACTTCTTGAAGGATACAGGATAGAGGAGACTGTAACAGCAGTTTCTATTCATCATGCTATCAAGATCATGAAGGCAAAGTATGGCAATTCAGCAAGAAACATTTACGTTTTGAACTAATGAATGAACAAAGACTAAACGAAGAACTCGACCTCTTAGAGGAGCATGAAAGAGTCAAAGAAAAGCGTTATCAGGAGTTTCAGCAATGGTTGAACAGTTGCCCTCTTGTGATAACTGACTACAACGATTTCACAACCGAGTTTCAAATCACATTCTCATTATCTGACTAATGGAGTATATCACATACAAAAAGCAAGATTTCATTTTTGCATCAAGTCACATATTATGTGAGACATTGCCCCCTGACTTTGATACATGGAGTGAGGAGAAACTTGACGATTTCCTAAGTGACAATGCTTATGAACCATACGAGTATCACACACCCACACAAATATATCAAGAGATAGAGTCACTTGCTCACTCAGTCAGGGATTACATCAAAGCAGATCATGAAGACTCTTTGATGATGTGACAATCAATTACTGTCACAATCACACTTGCATTACACCATAGGCAAGTTATTATTATAGTATAACAAATCAATCATTATGGAAAGAACTAAAAAACAACTTTTCAAAGACATTCAATTTTGCAGAAATGTACTTGGATTATCTGAGCATGACACCGATCAAATGATCGCTGTATGTGACAAACTACAGATAGGTGCAGAGTATTTCTCGGAGGAATTCGTATTCGAGGGAGACGGAATTGAATCCGTTATTAGAGTACATGACCCAGAATATCTACAAATCAAATGGAAATTAGCATGAATGATAGAGGGCAATTCAATTTGCCACTCACACATACTCAGTTATGTGATGTCATATACTATCTTGACTGGAAAATTTTTGAAGTCAATGAAGCAGGTTGCGATCTAGAATTTCCAGAGATCGAAGACACACTTCAACAACTAAGAGATTACAAACATCAAATCTCTCAAAAATATAATCTATTCGAGGTTGAACATGGAACTTAGACAAGATAGTAAAGACACATACACCTTGAAACTCACTCGTAGGGAACTAGGTTTACTAGAGTACCAGTCAAGCATTTGGTATCATAGAGTGGACTCAGACCTTGAGCAGGGTGCTATCGGATACGATCATCACTTATGGGATTGGTTCGGCAAAGATGCTGTTGTAGGTCTATACAAAGCAGTTAGAACTCTTATTGATGCTAACTTTGACAATGACAAACAGTTACAGCGAAAAGATGCTTTTACCAGACCATTTTGTTATGAACCAAAGAGTGAAAACCACTATACCAAGTGGGATATAGGTCAATTCAAAGACTGACACATGATCGGTTGCTATCTTATTGTAACCGATTATTATAATACTATAGCAATCAATCAATCATGGCAATGACACCTCGACAATTCATGGAAGAAGTTTACGAGATAGCATTTGGCGATCAAGCATACTATCGTGGTTTCTTTCCAGAAGAAGTGCTAGAAACACTCAAAGAATTTTCAGACAATGCTCTCAAGGTCGAAGAGTTGAGTCTAGAACCAGAACAGTATGAAGACATGGATAGGCAACTTGAAGACGCTTATCGTAGAGGATACAAAGATGGTCGTAAATTTCTATTACAACAACAGGAGACAAACTCATGACTCGTTCAGAACTTGAAAAACTAATTACTAACTTTGTTATAGAGCATAATCTTGATGCTCAGTTCGTACAGCAAACAGAAGGACTAACTTATGTTCGATTTGTAGTCGAGGAGGACTCATGAAACAGTACACAATTACAGCAGTCAAGGAATATGAGTACACAAAAACAGTTTTTGCTGACAATCTTGTGGACGCTCATTTACAGGCATTTGATTCAGAGGAAGAATGGACTCTCATTACTGACCCTGACTATGATGAACACAACCCTTACAACATCACACTAATTGAGGAGTCATGACTAAAAACGAATTTACAGACTTTCTTGCAATATGGACTGACAAGTATATCATGTCAATGTCAGTTGACCAACTTAGACGTCATGTTGCTGAAGATGTATTTACAACAATGCTCAATCTTAGGAAATATGGAAAAGAGAATGAAGTATTTGATGAAATGATTGACTGGGGTGGAGAAGATTTATTCAATGAGGTAGTATCATGACTAGAGATTATCAACCAGAAGGAGTAAAATATACATTTCCTGATGATGACCCATATCAGGAGAGCAATGAAATCTACTACAATATGGTAGATTTTCTAGATGATTCAGAAGTACATCAAATCTGGGAAATTGTCGGCAAGGCACTTGACAGAAATAATATTGTCACAACAGACAATGAAAGTCTATCAGTTCGGGTGTATGATGAACTTAGTTACGAGGACTAACTCATGAACAATCAAAAAGTACAAGATTTGTTATGTGACTTGTATGACATAAGAAACATGGCACATCTTGAGGGTTTCGGGGAACTACCTAAAGACAATGAGGGAACTGAAACAACTATCATGGAGTGCATAGATCATTGCATCACAACCTTATTAGAGGAACAAAGATGAAGACTGTCACTTACACATTTGATGAACTACACGCTTTTAGTGAGCATGTAACATGGTGCATCATGGAACAAGATCAACCAGTTGATGACAACCTACAATCTTTCATAGACAAAACTTTATACAATGAAAACAACACCTAAAGAAAAAATGATAATCGGACTCATGGAGGAGGTTATCAACATACTCTCAACTTGCAAACTAGATGACCCAGAATTTGCAATGTATGACGTTATGAAGGACGCAGTTGAAAAAGAAGTACGTTACCCACTCTACGACTAATGACTAATCACAAACAAGTAAACTTCACAACTGTTATGGACTATCGTCAAACATTTACAGTTGACATTGACTTTGAAGCACTCAAAAAAGAGTTAGTTGAAAAATACCACTATGATGAAGAAGAAGTGCAATCAACATGGGAGAGTGATGACGAATTGTACAACCTCGCATGGGAAATGGTCATGGAAGACCCAGACAAGTTTCGTGACCAAGAATTTGGTCAGGGAGACTATGACAATGAAGTCGTGTATCATGACTGTATAATCTAATGAAAGTTTACACATTACTATTGACAGAAGGCGAGATCAATTCATTGAAAGATCGTCTAGAGTCAGATAACTACGTCAATTATGACAATGATCTCAAATCAGTAGTTGAAAAGATCGGGTATTTCTTTGAACCCCAAAAAGATGGAACTATCGACAGTTCCCCATATAATGACATTCCTGACAGGTACTAATCATGGCAATTCCAGACAAACTAACCAAAAATCAATTTGATGCACTCAAAGAGTTTTATGTTGAGCGTATAGTTGACAATATGTCAACAAAAGACTTAGTTCAATATGTGACTGATGATATGTCAGAGTGGGTTGACTCACTAGGATATACTGAAGCAATGATCGAATTTCAAGATTATTGGGACGAATATTTTACCGATACGATAGAGGAAATTCTAGAATGTGTCAAGGACTGACATTGTATAAAATGTACATTGACTTATACTAGCATAGCGTTTATTATTATAGTAATTCAATCAATCACATGGATTCATTCACTCGACCAACAAGAGATCTAAACAGAGAACTCTCAGACTTTATTGATTACGTCTTTTCATTCTATGGAGATATTGACCCTGTTTATCCTATGAGAAAGGTTATCGGAGACAATCCACTCAACAAGAGTGATATTCTAGATGCTACCTATGACTATCTGTCAACAATCTCTAAGAGAAATTCTGAGACTTATACATGGGGCGAGGGCGATAGTCTTGATCGTGAAAGAGTGAGAGATATTCTACTCAACGATTATGATTTTTACCTCGTTCATTTACAGCATGGTAACGTATAATGGCATTATGTGACAAGTGTGGTAACTTCAATGATGAGCATATTGAAGAACCTACAAAGATGTTCCCATCATCAAAGACAGCATTACCCGATTATCAACCTGACCTATACTATTACTGGGATTATCCCTTAGAAGAGGATTATGACTGGCGAGGTGCTGAACCTAACGCTGACTGTCTTTGTGAGATATGTTTCGATATTCTCAACGAAGAGGGCAAAATCAAATGGGTCAATGTATAAAATGTACATTGACTTATACTAGCATACAAACTATTATTATATTATTATCAATCAAACATCATGATCGAATACTTTATTGAAGTGCCAAACACTAACATCAAAGAACCAGTCCTAAAACATCAATGGGCGAGTGAACTATGCTATCAGATAGCACAAGATTTTGGTTATGCTGAAATCGTATGGTATGCTCTCAATGGTAAAAGAGTAGTAGAGGGTTCTTATTCTGATAAGGACTAGCAATGTATAAAATGTACATTGACTTATACTAGCATACCGATTATTATTATAGTAATTCAATCAAAACATTATGAGAACTTGGATTTTTGAAAACTACCTAGATGATGAGCATGGTAAGTTTATACCTATGCAAACATTCGTGAGTGAAGAGTTCGGTAGGCACTTCTTTATTGATATTGCTTTCAAATTCGTGTGTGCGGGTTCACTTCGTGATGGCGAGGGTTATGATGAGAATGACCTACAATATGTTAGTGAATTCATTAGTGCAAATGGTATGGAGGGTTTAGACCTCGAAAAACTATTTGAAATATATCGTAAACTCACTTGGCAAGAATGGCAAGATACAAAAGACAAGAACAGCGAAGAAGTTGCTGAAATTCTTGAATGTATCGAAAAAGGAGAAATCACTTACTACTAAAAACTATGGAAATTCTTATTATTATTGGCGGTTGCTACGCTTTATATACTGTAGGCATGGCAATCGCTACCGAACTTGATTATCGTTCATTCAATCGTGATGAACTCAAGAGAATTCGTCAACGTATGAATGATACAGAGTGATGTATCAAATGTACTAGACAAACATTTGACTTTCCTCTATATTAGAAACATCAATCAATTACAAAAATGTTCGATTTTCTTTACACTTGTGAAACACCTAACAAATTTGTAGGTGGAGACGTTCATTCTAACGACTTAGAAACTATTGAAAACTATGCACTTGAGTGTGGCGAGGAATATGGGTATTCTATCGTTAGAAACAATGTGAGTGGCGAGATCGTTTTTGAGTATGGCGATCAACTTATGGAACTTATAGAGCAGGGTATCATTTGATACCTTGTTACATTTTATACATTGCTTTCTCTACACTAGCAATTATAATTGAAACAAGTCACATTTATCAATCATGCCAAAAACAAAACTAATTACAGTTGACGGATTTACACTTGATGAGCGTTTTAGAGTCAGTCTAGAATGGTGCGGTCATGAAAAACCCCTATATGTTGCAAGATTTTGTGATGATGAGGTTTTAGGGTGGTTCAAAACTGAAGATGAAGCGAAAACCGCATGCCTAGTTTATAGAAGGTCACAAGTCAAGTCCTTGAACTTCACTTGGTAACATATTATACATGGTATCATTTGTCACATTGCACTTGATACCATACCCACTATAATAAGAATATCAATCAATCAAACATCATGGACGCTTATCAAAAAAGAATTCTCTACGCTATCAACAAAAGAGAATCATGCAGTCTAAAGAATCACGTTACAGTCTGGAATTCATACCAAACTGGCAATGAATTTACAAGTGCTATCAGAGTACAAAACAAAACTGTTGCAACTGTACACTATAAATTATCTCATGATGACCTATCAGTCAATATACATGGGGGAACATCAAAAGATTTTGATGATATGATGAAAAATGATAAATGGGAGATCGAAGAGTTATTTGTAAATGAGCAGGCAGTTCAGCGTTGTTTAGGTACTCAGGCAAGAAGAGTTGTAAATTTCTTGAATCAGGCACTCTTTGTATAAAATTATACATGGTATCATTGGTCACATTGACTCTTGATACCATACGACTATAATAGAAACAAGTCAATCAAAAGGTATTATGATTCAATTAGGCATGGAAGTCAATCACAAAATTCATGATGATCTCAATGGAAGTGAGGTCATTTTATTGGATAGAGTGACCAACATAGCAGTCATCAAAAATTGGTTATCTGACTTTGAATTTCAGACTGTTGACGTATTTCTAAGCGATTTGGAGATAGCGTAACATTTTATACATGGTATCATTTGTACATTGCACTTGATACCATAACCCGATTATAATAGAAACATCAATCAATCACACTTATGTTTGTTATCTACTCAAGTCCGATCAAATTCACTAAAGACTTAGATCACGCTAGAATCATAGCAGAAGACTACTATCAAAAAACAGCAAAAATAGTTGCTATCGAAGAAATTGATGCAACTAAGGAATTTCACACTACATCATTATAGGAGATCGATCAATGTCAGTTTTACATCATGAAGCAATCCTCGAAAATTGCTTTGAAGTTGCCTATGAGGACTTCAGAATTGAAAACAACTATTCTATGGATAAAATGGAAGAGTTGTATCTCAGCAACAAAAATCTACAAACTAGACTAGAAGAAGTTGCTACACAATTATTTGAGGATTTATGCCAGTAAACCAAACTAACCGATTTTATAAGTCATTCTCGGATATTGGAATAGGGGATAAAGTCAAGTATCTCACAATCGACTATCAGGTTATCATGAGATTCGACACTAATCAATGTGTTGTACTTATCAACCCATTAGGCAAAATTTCAACCTATAACTGGGAACAACTTGAAATAATTGACCTGATGAATGAGTGACTTTTATTCTACTTGTTTAGAGGGGCGAAAGAGATACAAAACAATGTATAATATGAACATTGCTCAATCGCTCCTATCCACTATAATAGAAACATCAATCAAATTGTAAAATGTTCACAAAAACTACAAAAACTCAAGCAATCGAACAATTCAAGTATAACTGGAAGGTTTACACTCTTAGATGTAAAAGGGAAGGCAAGAAAGTCACAAAACTGACAAAAGTCTTTGCATGGCAAGATTTTACTGAATTTCTTGCAAGTGATGGATACATTACTGAATGGCAAAGATCAAACTGGACTAATCCCTATGAGTTCCGAAACTAACATGGTTATGTATCATTTGAACATAGACATTTATCCACTATCCTCTATAATAACAGTATAGCAATCAATCAGTTATGACTTCTCTAAAAACAATCCTACTTGAAGCAATCAATTCAGACTTAGACTCAAGTACTTACGATAACCCAATACTTGACAATACTGACTGTAAAAACTGGTCAGACTCAGATAAATTTGAATGGTGCTTCGATCGCTACATGGTAGAGGTAGGTGGATATGAAAGTCTAGAATACTGGTTCTCAGGTTTAGCACTTTCAGCAATTCCATTTACATATTATGAGATCGAAAAACTAGGATACAATGGAGAGACATTTTTCCAAGATTTATCTGACGAATTGCAGAGAATTACAGGATACAGCGACAGAAAAGCATTTTACAATCGTAAGGTCAGAGCGTAACATTTGATACATGGGATAGACTTGACTCTATCCCACTATCGACTATAATAGAAACATCAATCAATCAAACAAAATGGAATTCGATCTCACTGCTCTTACTAAC
>Ga0209232_1001498_pt1 | contig 12484 bp, 16 predicted proteins | sample ETNvirenome_2_60_FD_184066 | JGI IMG/M metagenome (GOLD analysis project Ga0209232, IMG submission 184066) | Marine viral communities from the Pacific Ocean - ETNP_2_60 (SPAdes) (version 2) | ecosystem: Environmental > Aquatic > Marine > Oceanic | place: Pacific Ocean | collected 2013-06-22
ATTGGGTTTTGTGTACCCTGTGTGTACCCTAAGCTTTGAGCAGCAGGTTTATAATTTGCTTGAAACTGATTATCACCACCACCAAAAGGGTCATTAGCATAAGCAGGACCTTGTTGTGCTCCCATAACAGGTGGAGGAGCAGCACCACTCCCGTCTAGTCCAAGAGGAGGGGGTGCATTAATTGGTTGTGTTGGTGGTACAAAGGGTTGTGAAGAATACCGAAAACCTGTTTTAGGTTGCAACTTAAAAGTTGGTTGATAGGGTATTGACATAACTAAACTCCTTTAGATAAAGGTCCACCATAGGATACTTCGATCTCTTCATTGACAGGTCCACCTGATTTTTTATAGCGAACTTTAGATAACGATAACGGACCGTTAACATAACCACCCCGATTAAATAAACCAAGAGCTTTACCACCAAAATAACCACCAAGCAACCACGGCGCGGCAGCACCAAGACCAGCCATCATACCTGATCCAGCAGCCCCTGAAGCAGCATTAGCAGCAGCAGCTTCGGTTAGTCCAGTACCAACAGTACCAATAGCGTTACCACCTGCACCTGCAGCTACTTCAGCCATTGTTGCACCTTCTGCAATTGGAGCAGCAGATGTTGCTGTAGATGCAGGAGAAAATGCAGTTTTAATTTTAGCCAAAGCGTTTTCAAACATTGGCATTGCAAACTCTTCACCTTTTGCCATAGCTTTCTTTTTTGCTATAGCAGCTGCTTGTTGTTCTAATGTAGGGTCTTGTGGTCTTCCTGCTAGAGGAGCAGTATTGTATTTTAAATTATTTCTTCTAGCTTTATCACCAGATGTTGCAACTCTAACAGCCATTACTTACCTCCACTACTAGTAGTTTTAGTTTCTGTACCAGCACCTGCAAGATTAGCAAAGAAGTTAGCAAGAGATGTGTCTTTAGCTTCAGCTTCTTTTTGTGCTTGTTGCTGGAATGTCGTACCAGCTTGACCGATTTGTTCAACACCCATACCAGCCATTGCTTGACGATCTGATTGGTATTTACCAGCACGATCTGCTAGTGCACCTTGCATTGCTGCTTGACTACGTGCTGACCCTAACGATCCAGCACCTGAGGCCATTCCAAGAGAAGAACCCATAAGGTTTTTAAGAGCACGTTCTTCTGCAGCACGAGTATCATAAAGACCAGTACCACGAACAGCTTGCTCACCCAATTGTTGTTGATAAGAAAGAGCACGTTGTTGCGGCTCATTCAAAGCTGCCACTAGTCTATTGGGGTCTGCTTGTGTTTCTCTAAGACGAGCAAGATTAATATCAAGACCTTCTTTTACTTGTGGTTTAAACTCTTCTGGAATACCAGAAACTTGTGTTTGTGTGCTACCGCCGCCACCACTACTCATTTACATTCTCCTTTATAATACCATGTGCTGAGTAGTAGATCTCTGCACCGTATTTTAATTTTAGTAATTCAACATAATTTTGAGAGTGTCCTTCTGCTCTTATAGAGTCAGCCCTCCATTTTAACCCACCATGATGCTTTACATGTTCTAGCATAGCATTAAATAGTTTAGTTACAGTAAAAGGAGTGCTGTTATCACTATCTACAATGCAATCTTTTACGTCCATAGTGTATTGGTTATTATAGTAGCTTTGATATGTAGAGGCTAAAAGAAATCCTATAAGTCTATTGTCTTTATATTCACCAATAGCTAAGTAATGTGGGTTACCTTCTTTTTGTTTAGCTACAATATTTAAGAAAAAGGAAATCCATATGGCTTCGTTTCTTTCGTATCCACCATATGTATTTTCCTTAGTTGACTTATTCATAAGCTGAATAGCTTCAAATACGTCATTGTCCTCAATAAGTTTTATCATTCTGCTCTTACCTTGTTTTGTAAATCTGCAAAGTTAGTAGACTCTTTAATGTCTTTAATTAACTTTAGATTTTGTTGCTCAAGATCGTTAAGTAGTTTAATTACTTCAAGCAATGTAAAATCAAGAGCAGGTTGATCCGTAATAGGCGGGTTTTGTACTGCCATTACTTAACACCTCCTTTTAAGATGCCTAATTGCATACCTGATATATTCCATGCTTTAGTATTACTACCTGTGTAAGCGCTGCTTGTATCTGCAGCTGCATCATCAACCCTGTAATTAAGAAATCTTCCAGTAGTACGTACATCGGTTTTATACGAACTAGCTACAATAAAATCATTTACAGTTAGCTTATTTGCTTTTGAACCAGACTGTGTATTATCTTCAGGCGTAGTTAAATATGCAAGCTCACCAGGGTTATTAGTAGCCCTCGCTCTAAGCTGTAGAGTAGCACGTTGCGGCTCACCACCAACAGTTGTGATTGTCCCGCCATCTGCCCACAAAGCAATACTGCTTAATGTTTCAGTATCAAAGTTTGGCGTAATAGACAGCTGTTCTCTTTCGGCATAAGATATATAAGGTGTTCCACCAAAATCAAAACCTAGATCTGCTGATCTAATACGATTAAACAGTGTACCAGATGTGTATCCACTCTCTGCAAAAATAGGAAACAACTTATTAGGGTTAGTCTGATTGCTTGACCAAGGCCTTACAATATCAAACGTAGTACTAATAGATGTACCTGTAGTGCTTTGAGTAGGATTAGTTGTTGCTACAGTATTACCCTCAGCTACAGCTACAAGGTTTGTAGTTGTTGGGGCAACACTAGCTGCTACAACTTGTGTATCTGGACTAAATGCAGTTACATAGTTAGCTGTTGAACTAAACTGGCTAGGACTAATATCAATAGTTGTAGGTGCAGATGTACTATCTGGCGTTACAATCAATGCATTATTAGTACTAATTTCAGCAAGTGCTGCAAGCAATGCGCTTTGCAATGTTGAAACTGTGCCGTTAGGTTTAGCCAACTCAGTAGCGTTTTGTGTTTTATCAGGATCATAGTAAGCATTAAGATAGTCAGTAGCATTAGTGTGACTAGTGTCACCATACGTACTATCATTCGCCGCTGGTGTAAAGTTGGGGTCAAGAAGTCTACCTGGGCCTTCACCATAATGCCTGTCAAAGATTACACTACTACCACTTGTTGTATTAATAGTAATAGTAACCCTGGTCATTTTAGCATAAACAGGATTAACACCTTCGGTTACTGCAATATTACTACTTGTTGAGTTAGAAATTAAAGGCGACACTAGTGTGCCAGTTCTTGAATCCCCTGGAGTTACAGTATAAGCAAAAGAACCTGTTACATTTTTTCTATCTGCGCTAGTAAATGTAAGCACTTCGTTAGAACGACTTACGGTAAAGTAAGTTGTGTCTGTCCATGCAGCTTCAATAGCTGTAGCAATTTCTGTAGCTGTAATTTCTTCTACATTAGTAGGTGAACTTCCAGAGTCAGGATCGAATGCTGTTGTACTATCAAAGTTTATTGTTACAGGATTCCCTTCAGGTGGCGTAATAGTAATACGATCTGTTGTACTATGCGCTGCCCGACCTGCTCTTGTTTGAGCACCTGTAAATGTGCTGTTACTAAACCCAGCAGGTAAGCTACCTGTGCTAGCAACTGTAACCGTAAAGTTATTGTTTACAATTCCGACTGCTGCAGCTGTAGCTGTAACAAGGCCTGTACCTGTAGTTGTAGACCACCCGCTATTAGCGTTTATAAGCCCACTGACAGCTGTTACAACCGTAGCCCTAGTCTGGGTGCCGCTAAGTGTTGTAGTGCTTGTAGAGGCGTCTGGAAACGTTACTGTGAGCACTGGTTGTGGAATACTATTATCAACACCTGTAGTAACCACACTTACTGAAGAAGTGAGGTTGCCACCAAAGGTTGTTTCACTATAGCCTGTACCTTGATAATCAGTTGCAAAAGCAATTGTTAAAGCACTATGGTTTCCACCATTAACCGAAGTAAATCTTACATTGTTTCCATTAGCTGCAACACTATAGATAGCAGAAGAACTACCACTAAAGACGTTAAGAGCAGATAGTTTAGACACAATATCGTCTCTAATCGCCGTTTGACCTGTGAGATTCTTTGTAAGAGTAATTGTCTCGTTGATTGCACCTTGTACTCCGCTTACGGCTGGTGCCGTGATAGTCATTGAAATAGCAGGGCTAAGTGCCGCTGTAATACCGTATACACCTACGCCTGTAGTTGTGGAGTTAGGTGAAATATTAGTTGTTGAACCACTACCAGACACTGCAAAAGTAGAAGTACTAAATGCACGAGGTCCAGGAACGTCAGACGTAAGTGTAAGAACATTAGTAGATGCAGTAGCTGTAAAATCTGCCAATGCATTATTGCTATTAATATAATCACGAATAGCCGCAACAAACTGCGTCATAGTAATTGTGGCACCGTCTGCATAATCAGTGCCAAGAATAGCACTTGCAGGAAAACTAACGTTACCAATACTAGCATCACCATTAATAATCGCACTAGCACCACCATCAAGGTGTGTAGTTTTATTACGATCATAAGTAAATGTTGCTGATGACGGATAAGTAAGTGTGCTTACTGCGTTAACAGTATTAGGACCAGTATCACCTGTGACTGTAAGGTCTACAACCTCAAGCACATCAGTAGTAAAGCTACTAAAGGTACCAACGGAAACTGTTTTAATAGCCTTAGTACCTATGGTTTTCTTAGGTGTTTTACCATTAATAGTAACTGCTTGAGTCTCTCTTTTACCGCGATTAGTATAGCCTCCATTACCACTGTTGCCAGTAGCCGCAATAGTCGCAGTTGGGATACCGCCCCCTTTAATAGGCCCAACATCACCTGCAGCAACCGCATCAAGATCTCTAATAGTCCACGTGTTGTCTCTGTAATTCCAGATAAGAGCTTCATCGCACTCGCCTCCAGTTGAGTTTAGTGTGGGATAACATACCCATATTTCTTCTTCTTGATGGTTCTGAAGGGTAAACAGTTGACGTTCATGTATTGGATTAAGGTTATTATAAAAGTATTGAGTAACCCGTTTACCAGATAATGATTGAATGTTTCCTGGATTTCCAGAAAATGTGTAAATATCATTAGCACCCACTACAAAGTGTTTACCATCATATTCTACAACGGCACCTGTAGTAAGACATCCATACTCATCTGTATTAGGGGCAAACGAAACAGGAGCAGTGGTATTACCAGTAAGACGCATAACGTGAATACTGTCTGTACTATAAATGTACATATTACCCTGCAACGATTTCATTTCTTGAATAACATTTGTTTCAGACAAAGTAAATTCGTCTGCTGTACTTACACCTGCTGCAAATGGGTTCCAATTGTTTGGAACAGACCCTGGAACTGCAACATCTGATGTACGCACTACACCCGAAAGTCTACGAATAATTTTTGCATTATTAGTTGAGTCTACTTCTGTAAGATCACCAGCAACCAGTAGATCACCAAATGATTGCACTATACCAGCACGAACATCAACAATGTTTCTAGATTCAATTGTTACTTTTACAGAATCTCCTACAGAAAGACCACCAATTACAATAACTGTAGTGTTAGTAGATGTGTCTGTATAAATCTGAAAATGATTACCCGACACGCTAGGTGTAGATCCTGGAAGTGTTCCTGGAACAAAGTTAGTCCCGTTTACTGTACCTGAACCAGCAGGAGAACCTGCCTGTGCTGTTTTAGTATTTGTTCCTGTAACAAGAATTTGATTAGTAGAAAAGTCTACCTTTTGTCCAAGATCAAATACTGTAATTGCACCTGCTGAATATGTATCATTAAACACTTGTTGCTCAACTTGATAGCTATCCCATCCAGGAAGTTCTGCAAGTACTATATTATTAATATCTGTGTTACCTGCAGTATCAAGAATGTAATGTGGTTTATCAATACCGTTATTTAAAATAAAAGCAAAACCACCACTAAACAAAGTATGTTGCCAACCGTAAGTTGTAAATGCAAACCCGTTTGTCATACTAGCGGGTGTGATATCTTTCTTTGTGCCTAGATGATCTTGAATATAAACCTTCTGACCCACTGTAATACCAGCACGTATATAGTCTACTACCCAAATATAGTAGCAACCATGTGGTGCTTTGTTGGGATTTTCCCACACTGCAAAGTACCTAACTTGTCCAAATGCTTCATTAGCAGGTACAAGATCTTCAACAATATTATTAAGCAGTAGCTCACCAGTAATTTTACGAACTGCACCATCTTTAAACCTAACATTGCGTACATTTGTAAATACGTTTGGTGCTAAGGCAACAGGAGGAGTATCTATGATTACCCCTTGCGATGCGATATCGGTAACAGAAATTGTTTCTTCTGCCATATTACTCCTCCGTTAATTAGTCGTTATGAGCATTCCTTTTGGCCTGTAAGCGGGTCGATGAAGCAAGCCTCAACCTTTCCCTCTTCTTCAACCATTTCCTCATTCTCGCTAAGTACCTTCTCTTCCTCTTCCAAGGTTTCGTTGAAGATACCAAATCTTTTTCCACTGATCCTGAACGTAGTGCATCCCTTCGCCCCGCCCTTCCAGGCATCAACATACACTTGTTTAAATTCCTCATATGAGACATCATCTCCCACATTACAAGTTTTAGAACACGCTGAGTCAACATAGTGTTGAGACAACAGCAATACTGCTAAGTGGTCTTGAACTGAAATATCAGATGATGTCCTCCCTTCTACCCCTCTTGCATAAGCGTAATCTTCTACACGCTCTACACGAGGTCCTTCAAATGTTTGGATGGTACGATCATAATAGTGACTAAATACTGGCTCTATCCCACCAGTAACATTATCTGCCACGAGACTAATAGTCCCAGTAGGAGCAATGCTAGTAAGGTGGCTGTTACGTATGCCATGTTCTCTAATCTCCTTTTTAACGGATGCTGGAAGTGTACGTACAAAGTTAGACTTTAGATACTCTTTACGATACATAGGGAACGCACCTTTTTCTTTTGCAAGAAGTGCTGATGCCCGATAGCAATTATCTCTCAAACAAGCAAATACTTTTTCTGACCAATTAAGAAACTCAGGAGAAGCGTAGGGGTACCCTAGAAGCTCACCAGCGTTAGCTAGCGCAGTTACACCTAGTCCCATACGTCTTTTAGCCTTAGCCTCATCAGACTGCTCTTTAAGCGGGTAAATAGTACGATCAATAATATTATCCATAGCACGTACTACATGTGGGATATCTTTCTTAAACTGTGTAAAGTTAAATGTATAATTACCATCACTTTCATCAAGGTATTTTACTAAGTTAAAAGAACCCAATAGACATGCTCCTTGCGGAGGCAACGGTTGCTCACCACATGGGTTAGTGGCTTCAATAGTCTCACAGTACCACAAGTTATTCATCTCTTGTATACGGTCAATAAACAGAACCCCAGGCTCTGCCCAATCCCATGTCGAGTTCATTATTTCGTCCCAAACCATTGAGGCCGATAAAGACCCACGCACAACACCATCAAAGACAAGATCGTACTCGGTATCACTATCCAGAGCTTCCATAAATGCATCTGTAATCCCGACTGAGATATTAAAACCTGTGAGCTTATCACTGTTGCGTTTAGCCCTAATAAAATCAAGAATATCAGGATGGTCAATCCTAAGGACACCCATTTGTGCTCCACGCCTGTGACCAGACGAAGCAATTGTTTGACACACTGCATCAAAGATACCCATGAAAGAAACAGGACCAGAGGACTGAGAATCTAGAGAATTAATATGATCGCCACGAGGTCTGAGCCTAGAGAAATCGTACCCAATACCACCCCCTTTACGCATTGTTTCAGCTGCTTCTGCTGCACGTTTCATGATAGACTTCATATTGTCATCAATAATTCCTGAAACAAAACAGTTAAACGCAGTAGTAATACGCCGACTGCCCATTGCATTTTGAACCCTACCTGCTGGTAGGAATCTCATATTTCCAAAAATATCTTCTAGCTCTAGTTGATGTTCCTCAGTATCATTAAGTGCTGCTGCCATTCGTTTTACTTTATCATCAAAGGACTCGCCCTCTTGACGATACTTCATAGCATCAATCTCTTCAGAAATGTGTGTGGATGGACCAACGTACTCTACGTTTCTCATAGTACTATTACCTCTTTGTTAAATAGAATTTTGTCTATAAGGGGTATATACTATTGTACTTGTTTCATCCTGGTTACAAGTCGCTCAGCGCGATTTGGTACTTGATTATACCAACGGCTGTCTACCATTTGATTTGCAGCTTCTTTCCAATTACTAATTGCTACAGCTGCAATAAAGTTTTTAAATTTACTAAGCCTTGGTCTTCCCATATTAAACATCATATTAGCAATAATTAGTTGGACCTCATCGGGCAATACTTCGAAACTGGGGAAGAGCGTTTCGCATTCTTCAAGCACCACGCTGATGTCGCTAGCAAAACATTCGTTGACTCTATCTTCTGAGACAGGCGTTCCGATAGGTTGTCCATACTCCACATCATCCACCAAAACAAGGTGCCCAATACCAAAAGTTGGATACCCAAGATGGTCCATATAGATTTCATATTTACAACCCTCATCAATAAACAAATCTTCTTTTAGTTTATCTAAATTCATTTGGTTAGCCTCTTTTGCTTTTCATATGTCCTAAGTCCACCAATTCCCAACATGCCCCCTAGAACGGGCAACAGGGTGCTCATGTCAAACTCAGGTAGGGTAGGTAGTTGAGTACCTGTTAGGGCCACTACAAAGAGCAGTATGGGCTGTAAAACAAAATGATATGCAAAGGCAGAAGCACACACCCAACCAACCGCTGGTCTCCACCCACCTTTAAAAACACTACCACTAGCAGCTTCAGCCTTGTTAACTTCTATTTGAGCAAGTGCTAACTGTTGGGCATGTTTTTCACCCATAGTAGCAAGCTCGTGTGCAATCCTAGCCTTTTCATCTGCATCAGGAATAAACTTATCTAGTAGGCTTGTTACTGGCCCAATAAGTGCTTGAATCATGTTGCTTCTCCTCGTGCTTTAATACACTTTCCTTGTACAGGATAATGAAAAGGTACACCTTCAATAATATCTTTTCCCATTTCAATTGTCCTCTCTTGACATTGTTTTAATTCTTTATACGGGCCTCTTGTATCTTGTGCCATAAAACAATTCATGGTACCTGTAATACAAACCAACACCCATGCCTCAAACATGTTATCCTCCACTTGCTATTTTTTGTAGGTACATTACCCACCAAATGATGCCTCCACCACCTCCACCAACAATTACAATGGATAATATAATAGTTAGGATAAGATCTTTCTTTCTTGCTTCTGCTTCAAGTGCTTTCTTTATTTCAGCACGTTCATTAGCAATCTCAGCCTGAAGTCTTTCCCATTGTCCTGGCTTTCCATATAGCTGAAAGATAGATCGTAGTTCTTTACGCATATCTTCTAGTTTTTCTTTACGGAAATGCTTTTCGATAGCTGAGTCTTCTGCTAAAGAAAACTTAGATTTCTTTTTTCTGGCTGCACCAAATTGAAGTTCTGCTTCTCCTTGAGCATAACGAGCAACAGCATTGCTCATGGAAGAAAGGTCACGACCCATCTCTATACCTTTTTTAATTGCTGAATGCCCTGCAGATAAGGCGGCGAAAGCTGACACTGGGTCGATCATTCTAGTATACCCTCACATTTTCTGTGTTAATGTATTTTGGAATACAATAGGCTGTCACTCGATCCTTTGCATTTACATAGTCGTTATATTTATAATTACCGTATTGTTTAGAAACCTGACTGGCGAAGTAGAGGCAATCGTTAATATTATAAAAGTACATATCTCCGCTAGTTAGTTTTCTTGTTTCCCCTGTCCCCAGATATACTAGTAGGAGAAACACATGCGTCATAGTTTAGTTATTAGCATAACGGCTACAGCTATTACTGATGCTGTTGATAGCATAAGCATAGCCTCTAACCGCCACATCCTTTTGTCTAGTGACTCTAATTTACTGTTCACCATTTCATATCTAATAGCACACTCTTTTTCATGTGCGTCTAGTTCCATCTGGACTTTAAGTTCTGGCTCTAGTGACATCTTCATTACCCAGCGATTTCCATAAGAGTAATTCTTGATCCACCATCTTGTTGGTTGATACGAGGTGTAGAGCCAGCACCAAGAGCATAATGTTTCATTTGAACTTTATAGGTAGTAGCGCTTGTTGTGCTAGGCTCATCTAGTTTTGTTAAAGCAACCATAAGAGAAGTATTATCTTGATACCCCAGTGCTTTTGATGCTTCTACAATTTGAGTTGAACCTCTTACAACATTTAAACCAATTAATCCTGTTCCATTTATGTAAGCATGTACGTTTGTGATTACAAGTATTTTGCTAGATGTAGATGTTGGGGTTATTGATACAGATAAACCAGAATCAGTGTAAGATGTGCTTGGAATATCCGTTTGTGTATTATATGCACCTTCAACAACTTGGAGTACAGAGCCAGCCGGTAAACCAGCCGCCGTAACTGCGCTAAGAGACTGATTGTTTAACTTTGTTAGTGCCATTATTTAGCCTCCAGTGCTGCGATACGAGCCTCAAGTTCTTGAATGGTTTTTACAAGTAGAGGTACTAACTTTGACTGATCGATTCCCTGATACACAGGGTTGTCATCATCATCAACTTCATTGTGTGTGCCTGTAACGGCCTCTGGTACGACTGCCTGTGCCTCATGCGCTAAGAAGCCATCGACTGTGGTATCTGCGTCAGCAATAAAGTTAAAACGTGCTGGCTTGAGTTGCTTGAGGCGGGTTGTTGCGTCCCAATCATAGGTTACGTTTTCTTTAAGGCGGTAGTCTGATGAGGTGTTGTATTGGGTTGCTGTAGTTGATGTTGTGATGCCGCCAACATAACTGCTTCCATTTTCAAATCTTATATGTCCAGCGGAACCAGAACTCGGCCTTCTAACAGATATCCCCCACTCTGACACTGAATAAAAATTAGCTTGAGCAGAAGTTTGCGGCGCTTGAAAGAAATACGATTTACCGCTGCCATCTATTTTAAAGCGTTCTAAACCGTTTGTTCCAAAAGCCATAGCATTATTATTTTGCTCATACTGGACATAACCGCGATATTGGTCTGCACCAGAAGTACCATCAGCAAAAAACAAAGAACCATTGTTACTTGTGCCAGAGGCAATGGTGATACCAGTTGAACCTGTGGTGGATAGAACTAAATCATCTGCACCACTGTTGTAACTGGATGGTGTTGTAGTTCCGATGCCTACGTTACCTGACGCAACAATCACATCGCCCGTGCCGTTCGGATCAAGGGTGATGTCATCGTTCGTGTTAGGACTTTGGATAGTATCTACTTTTAATATACTTGTCATTTGTATCTCCTATCCTATCAAGTGGCCACAAAAGGCATTGTACTCATTTCCGTGCATAGTGGCTGTGTAAGATGTCGCGTTAAAAATATTAACAGTGTCATTAGCTGACAAAGTTCTTATTGTGTCACCGTGTGTTGGATGCCAGTCTGTACCGCCCCCATCTTCATAAACTAAGTATTCCGCGCTTGAACCATTAATATAAAGAATGATTCGCGTGTTTTGTTCATTAGTCATTGACCTAAAGCTAAAGAAGTAAGTGCCAGAAACAGGAGCAGTAAATTTGTACGTTGAAAGATTAAAATAACTACCTACGTTTACTCTAGCCGTGTTGAGTGGGAATATAGTGTTTGCGGCCATTTCAAAGCTACCACCATTGTAAAAAACATTAAACGCTGGTTTAGCTGGCTGTAAAATACGCCCAGAACTATCAATCGTAGCCGCTGTAGTACCGTTAGTGTGTGCAAGCGTTGTAACTCCTAATTTACCATCAGAAGTAACAGTAGCCGCAGTTGTGCCGTTAGTATGTTGGATAGTTTGTACTCCAAGTTCACTTGCCATTGTTTCCTCCTCTATCCTGAAATTTCAGTAAGCGTTAAAGTTGTAATGCCACGCAAACTAAAATTGAGTGTATCGTTATTTGGCATTTTATTTATATGCGTAACTGTACTACCTGAATGGTCATTTCCAGCTTGAATTTTGTAAGTTACTGAACTACTAGTTGAAGGTGTATCAAGAAAAGAGCCAGACATTGTTCTTAAAAGATAAGGTGAGTTTGCTTCATCTTGGTTTGAATCAATTGACATAAACACTCTGGACACTGAACCAGTTGTATCGCCTAAGGCAATTTGTGTACTCCCTCTAAACAATTTTATTCCTGAGTATCTTTCATTTGCACTACCATTAACAGTGACTTGAATTAATATTTTAGAATTTGCATTAGACGGTGTAATAGTTGCTGACAAAACATCTACATATGCGCCAGTAATTGACTGTGTATCAGTTTTAGTTTCAGATACTACTTGTGTTACAAAACCTTTATTACCACCAGAAGTTTTGGCATGAATTTCATCTACATATAATTTACTCATATCACACCACCGTAAATGTGCCGTTGACAGTTAACGTAGCTGCAAGTGTAAATGGTCCTGCTACAAGAGCATTTTCACCACTAGCAATCGTTGCATTGTCT
>Ga0209232_1001501_pt1 | contig 12480 bp, 12 predicted proteins | sample ETNvirenome_2_60_FD_184066 | JGI IMG/M metagenome (GOLD analysis project Ga0209232, IMG submission 184066) | Marine viral communities from the Pacific Ocean - ETNP_2_60 (SPAdes) (version 2) | ecosystem: Environmental > Aquatic > Marine > Oceanic | place: Pacific Ocean | collected 2013-06-22
GTGCTATCGCTCGCATCTCTTCGTAAATAGACTCCAATTCATTACGCTTCTCTTTTCTTACCGTAACTGGTCGTAAAAGATCTCCGTAGTCAATTATAATAAGTCCCGGATCTATGCCACGGTTAATAAGTTTCTCAAGGTGGTTCCTGATTGTTCTGGTTGAAGCTGACTTAGTCGGGTATTCCTTGACGATAAGTTTGCCCTTAACATCCTCAACTTTTTCATAGATTAACTCCTTGAAAGAGAACAAATCGCTGAGGGGTACACCAGTAATACAACTATCATATCTAGAGGCTATAGTGGTATCACTAAGTTCTAATGTGTAGTGTATGACATTTACACCCTTCATCAGCGCGGCTGCTCCCAAATGAGTCAGGACCATTGACTTACCAGCGCCGGTTGGCGCTACTACCACGCCCAGTTCGCCCTGACCAAGACCGTCCTTAGATATTTTGTCTACCTCGCCCCAGCCTGTTGTTACAGGGTTACGGGCTTTCAACTCAAACCTTTTCTCGAAATCTACCAAATAATCATAACCAAAGTTGGAATCACTTCCCAACACCAACGCATCATTAATGATTTTTGAGATCTCGTCGAACGAACATGTTTGTAGGAGGTCTACAGATTGGAGCATCGCACCTTTCAACTTCTGCTTTCTACAAAACTCAAGCGCCTTATCTTTGATAAACTCTGAATCCTTAATCTGTTCGGAGACCATAATCGTAGCAAAATAATCTCTTACTTGCTTCTGGATTGCCTCGTTCTCTTTTTCCAGATCAGACTTTATAATCGTATTCATAATCTTTTTGGTAGGGTGAACACCATACTTCAATCGATAAGCTATTATTTTCGATACAAAAAGCCGAAGATATCCTAGCTCTAAAAATGTGATATCAAATACTTCTAAAATCTGATCTGCAAAGGGCCTGTCTTCTAACATAAGCAGACATAGCGCTTCTTGGAAACTTTTACCAAAATGACTAAAATCGGTGCGTTTCATATTTCCCCCCTTCTGTCCCATCTAACATAACTCACTTGTCTAAATTAGCAACTATTTTTCTCATGGCGATAATGAGATCAATATTATCCCATTCTCCGAATCCATCTGCCATCATCATTTTTCTAAATTCAGTTAAATTGAGTTCGGCTTCCGTATTCTCTAAAATATAATTTACTTGTGATTTTACAATTGGCGAAAGTGAAGGGCTGTAGAGTTGCATGAGTCTATAGTTTTGCTTTATCTTGTCTACGTTCTCTATTATTCTCTTATGTACTAAGAGAGGCTTCTCTACTCCTTCACAATGTCGTACAATATCTTCTATTAAGTAGTCCTTCTCTTCGCACATAAAAGAAAATCTTTTAGAAATTGTCTTGAGCCCAGCGCCTGGCACGCCCTTCAAATTATCGGACGGGTCACCAGCGATAGCTCTAGCCAAAGCGAAGTTGTTTGGGTGGATGCCAAACTGATCGACTATCGAATTTTTATTCAGCACTTCTTTCTGCGTCGGCCTATAGATTATGGTCTTGTCATCGCATAATTGATAAAAATCTTTGTCACTAGATATAATTATTTTATTATAGTCTGCCAATCTTTTATTCTGAACTAGATAAGATATTATATCATCTGCCTCGACATCCTCTATGCAATACTGCATAACAGGAAGCTGGTTTAGGTATTCGGACAGCCTTATTTGTTGCCATACCTTGTTGTCCTGTTCTTCCCTGAGGGTGAGGTTTCTTATTTCACGATTCAGCCTTACTGGAGACCTCCCCGCTTTATAATTTTTATTTAATGTTTTTCGCTTTCTAGAACCACCGCCGCAGTCCCATACCACTATCACTTTATCAGGGCGGATCTCTCTACAAAGCTTTTGTAAAGTTTTTAAGAAGCCCTTGAACCCACCTATTGGAGCACCATTTGCTGATAGGCTGGGGTCCACTATATAAGACCGCAAGTATATATTCATGCAGTCTACAAGCATGACTCTCTTCATAATCCCCCCTCAAATTATTATTTTAACTAGCTTTCGGCATCTTTGTCAACATTTTCAAAAGATTCTATGTCGCCTATTCTGTCCTTATACTTTCCGATAACCTCAATGTCCATCAGTTCTTCAACTCTTTGCTTGAACCTCGGGTCCTGGAGGTAACTCGTCCATTTTGTGGCTTGGAATTTTTGTTCGTCCCCATTATCATAAACAAGAGTATACCAAGCTCCACTCTGCTTAATGAATTCTGAGCCCTTGATAGCTTCAAACCACGACTCTTCGTCCATAATTCTAACCTCATCATCGCCCCAAGTGATCTGGAATGTGCATTGTCGTCTTTCTGTGCCGAAACGAGACTTCTTTAGAGTGGCCTTAACTTCGGAGCCAATTGTGAAGCCATTCTCATCCGTTACGAAAGCAGATTTTGATTTTCTCTTAGTTAACCAAACACGGAGTGAAGATGCATACACAAGAGACTTTCCACCTGGTGTGGTGTAGGGCTCTGACATTATTTCCGCCCTTTCCGCATGTGTTGAAGCGATCTTTTGTTTTAGTTGGTTAAGGCACAGTAAAGTGCATTCTGCATTAGCGAGCGGAATAGTTAGCTTCTGGAAAGCTAACGAAAGTGTTCTGGCCTTCTTACCAACAGAGGCATTTGGGTTAAACCCTCCTTCTTTGTCCGATTCTGTCGGAGTGTTCGCGATAGAATCCCAAATGAACAATGTTTTTTGCTCTGCTCCAAGAAAATCTTCGATCATCTCAAGCACTTGCTCTACAGTAATCGCTTGAATGTATACAAAAGAATCTGGGTCTGTATTGATGCCTGCTTTTTCTAGGAATGTAGGATCGATAGCACTTTCGGAATCAAAATAAACTACATATATTCCCTGCTTTTGGGCCTCAGCGGCAATACAAGCCGCCATGTAGCTTTTGCCAGTGGCTGACAGCCCTGCTATTTCAGAAATCTTGCCAATTGGTATACCAGCTTTCTGCCCTTTGCAGATAATAGAGTCTAGCCATCGCGACCCTGTGGGGATCCACCCTTTGACTTTTGTCGGGTTGTCTTCATTTAAGTTATGGGCGACCTCCATGCCGTACTTCTTATTCAGCCTCTTAATCATATCACCCATGTTATTGACTTTACCCGTCTTAGCTTGTCTTCTAGGCATTACCCCTCCTGTAAAAAATAAAAATTAAGGCACCTGTTAACCCTGTGCCTTCCCGTGGGTTGTTTATCAGCTACCTGTACCCGTACCTGTGCCAGTTCCGGTGCCAGTGGTTGTTGTACCAGTAGTGCCAGTTCCAGTTGTAGTACCAGTTCCGGTGCCAGTCGTGGTGCCAGTGGTCGTACCCGTGGTAGTTCCCGTGGTGCCAGTGGTGGTCCCAGTGGTAGTGGCCGTGGTAGCCGTAGTGGTTGTCACAACAGCCGTGTCGGCTGTCTCGTCACCCTTCTCGTCCCCACATCCAGTAACGAATGCAAGAGCCGAAAGTGCTGCCACTCCAAAGACCGCGCCAAAGACGTGATCACGATTAATAAAACTAAACATTATTCTTTTTCTCCTGTAATTTCTTTCTCAATAGGTTCTTCTTTAGTGGGCCCTTTGGCCTCTACAATCACTTCAAGCGTTTTATCGCTCTCCTGACTGGATACAACCTGTGTCTCCTTAGCGTTTTCAGATGCTTTGTTGACAACCACTTCTTCCTCGCCACCAAAATCTGTGATGAAAAAGCTAAGTGCAAAAGCAAGCGCTGCAACAAACCCAATAATAACATATTGGTTTTTCATGATTTCACTAAAATTCATAATTAATTTCCTTTTATTTTTGAAAATGAGACACCTGTTAGAAGATCTTGGGATAGTTCTTCAACCCGTGCCTCCCTGCGGTTGGGGGGAACTTAGAATGCGGCGCTGCTACTCAGAAGCTCATCAAGCTTTTGGTCTACCGTGTTTGCCTCAGCGCTACCTCCGTATTTCTCTACGGACTGCCCACTGTCTCCTTCGCCTGCCAGCCATTCGTTGAGCATTTGCCCGACTTCGGCTGGGGTCTTACGGGACTCAGCAAATACTTCGTCGAAATCAGGAATCTCGTTGAGAGCAGCCGCTGCCTTTGAGCCACCTTGGTCATCAGCAAACAAGGGCGATGAACGACGACGTGGTGTAATCGTTGTCTTGGGGAAAGAAGCACCTGGCGGCTTTCCGTAGTTAATTACAAGATCTGTACCGGTCTCAGGGTCTGTGATATCATCATAGTCTGGGTTCAAAGCTAGAGTGACCAGTTCCTTGTAAGCCATCTTGCCATAACCCCAAAGGCGTACACCTTTGTCTTCTTCTCCTCGGACAATGACCGGCGAGAAGAAACGCTGGCGAGCCATCAGATTCTTTGCCATCTTGATATCATCATCTCCAGCGTCGTTGAAGAGTTTGCGGACAAATGCATCCAGCGGGTCATCCTCTCCAAAATTCTTCTTTGGGCTCAAGAAACCACGGTTTTCGCCTAGGTTGTAATGAAACCACATCTCACGGAAGGGGTCGCCATCTGGCATCGGGAGAATCCGAATTGTCTGGTCTCCATCTTGGGGCTTCCAAAACACAGATTGTGATCGTCCCTTTCCTTCCAACTTATCTAATTTATTACGCATTTTTGTCAAATCAATCGCCATTTTATTCTCCTATGTTAAAATTGTGGGTGGCTACCCTATAATCGCAACAGCTAATATCCTGTTGCGCTAAACTTGTCAAACTAATTTATTCTCATCGTATTCAAAAACAGTCAAATCGCCTTGCTGAGTAGTATAGTTAAATACTCTAAAACCACCCGACTGTAGATCCCATACCAGTTCTTTTCCTTCTGTTTGGGTGGGTGATGTTCCTGTACCTGTAGTCTTAGCCTCTAGGAACGCCTGGGGCATATCCTCTAGTCTAGCAAAGTACATTCTCCTCGACTCACCATTATCTTTCACAAAAGATCCAATATACGCTCTCATTATTCCCCCTGAACTTTTGATGTTCTATTCACACAAAAACCAAAATTGTTTTCGTACTCCGTTGAGTATAACCTGTACGAAATTTTTGTCAACCATTCTTTCTTTTTTTCCTCAACTTGGCTCTCTAGCGTAGAAACCATATTTGACTCATTAAGTAGTGTGTCTTTGTTCAAAGCGTAAAAATAACTCTTCTCTCTAACAAGATCCAAATCGTAAAACACTTTTTCCTCCGAGGTCTCCGTATCTAATAACCCAATGGTTGAGATCCTGCAAACATTTTCTCGTTCCTCAACCATCCCATAGATATGTTTACTTCTGTCGAAAATATTAATAAAATGCATGGTTGAGGCAATCAAATCGTTAATTTTATCGTAGTACCCTAAGATTGGCAAATTGCCAATAATATTAGAAACATTCTCATTACTAATCAAGTATATGTCTTCGAACATGCCTGATCTTGAATATTGTTGTAATATTCCGAAGGTCGCCCTATCAAGCATCTTCTTATTTCCTGTGAGTGTCTTCGCGTTAGGGCATATGTAGAGAATGGAAATATTCTTATCTTTTATCTGTTGGAGTATAGCCAGACTCATGGCTGAGATATAACCTGCACCGCCTACGATAAAAACAACTTCCTCTGTCAAATCAGCGAAAAAAGCACTTAGATTTGGTGTTGTCGTCTCATAATCTTCTGGGTTCTTCTTCTCTTGCACAGAAAAACACTTCTCGCCTTCGATACCAACGTCTATCTTATAAATGTTATATTGTGGGTATTTCCTAAAGCATTCTGCTATATTGCAGCCTGCTTCTCCCAATCCTATAATATCCATTACTATGCGCTCTCCATGTTGCCAAAATCACTGCCAATAGACACGTTAGTTAAAAACTGTGTGTCTCCAAATGTAGAAAACTGTCTTTCTAATTCCGGTAGCAAACTCATGTCCTCATCTGCCATATCTATAACCACTGAGTCGTGGATTGTAAAGGCGATGTACGATTTTTTATTTTTTAAAATATCACTAATTTTAATCATTTGCCTCAAGACTATGTCAGCAGCAGTGCTTTGAATTAAATATGACACCGCATGGAATTTGTCTGATTCGATCTCTCTGTCAAATGGGTTTACAATGGATCGGCCATTCCAATACTTTTTAAGTATTTCGCCCCTATTGTACATACCCTCGGACATTGTGTCCTTAGAATCCAAGTTGTAGAGCCATGCAAATATTCTTGTTTTAGCTTCGTCACGCGTAATGGTATCAGCGTATACATTACGCACGTTCCATTCGTGTATATCCATAAGAGGCTGTTCCTTGCCCAGTAGATATAAAAGAACCCTTATTTCAAAAGCGTTGAAATCAATTTCAACATACTTGTTGTTAGTTGGTATAACAGCACTCCGGAATTCTTTATTTAAATTTAAAATAGGAAAACTATTTTTTCTCGTGGTCAAGCGGCCCGTCTTGGAACCAAATATATTGTACCTGATGTACGGCGCTGCTGCTTTGGCGCTGTTTAGCTTATTTTTATTAGCGAAATTTAAATGCTTGGTTTCAACTCTTGTGAAATCTAATTTTACTTTTTTGTGGCTAATCTCTTGTTCAATTTTGTGGAGCGCACACAAGAAATCATAATTACTAGGCTTATCATAATTATTAAAAATATAATTTGAGATTTTATTTTTAATCTCACAGAATTTGACCAAAAACGATTCGGGCATCAAATCGTAGAAACAATGTTGATTAATATCTATTCTCGATTCGGAGAGAGATATAGTAAAAGCCTTTAGTAAATTCATAACCTCAGTTAATTCACTCTTAAGATGTTCCGGACACGCCTCTTTCAAAGGCTGTTGGCAGTACAAATAGGCGTATTCAATTGGCAAATCTCGCAAAAAAGCCGATGCACACCAAGTATACATCAGGTCGCCGGGCAAGTAATTTTTAATCAATGTGCCATTTTTATAGATAGCAACACAATTTTCTTTATCGTCTACAGCTTGAAATAACAAGCACACCTCACTAGTAAAAAGTCTTTCTCGAATCAGCTACAGATCTTCTTAACAAATCAGAGGTCTTTTGTCCAGTCGTGTCATTGGGATTCTCTTTCATATAAACAAAGCCGTTGTAGGCGTAAGGGTCGCTTAAAAACCCTATAAATTGGTTATTAATGTAAGCCAGTGCGGCATCCAGGCCTTGGCCGTCTAGAATCTTTAATGCGTTTTGTTCCATAGAGTCCAACAAGGCATCAGAATATCTTTGTTCAGTCTCATAATTCCTTAATTTACAATATAATTTAATTCTATATTTTTCTTCATATTTTAGATTTAATTCATATTTGGTTATTCGTTGTCTTTTAATATTATATCTAAGAATTTTATTATTTTTTTTATCTATTGTTCTTTCTTTTTTAAAGTGCGGGCGTAAGGCCACATAACGATTATAAAAGTTCCTCATATACTTCATAAAATAATCGTGGTCCAAGGGGTAACTTTGATCGTAGTAGTCTTCAAAAACAGCATCAAAGTTAGTGTCATAAAGCTTCATATAACTGCTCATCTCGGCAGAACCTAAATTAGCGCACAACCTCGTGGGTATATTATAATCAATCATAAAACCGTGGTTGATGCAGTTCCTCATTAAAAATTCATAGTTTGGTCTATCGATAACCGAAGCTACCTTCGCGTCATCATCGCCAGAATCTAACTCCACTAAATCTAAAAAAAGCCCGGTGCTTAAAGGTCCAGAGAACCTGCTAGCTATGAACCCTGTCAAGGTGACTGGGGTAACTTCATCGCTATTATAAATCTCAGTAAGAAAAAAATCTACAAAGTCGTCAAAGTTTTTAACTTTGTTAGGCTTGCTTACCATTTGTGTGTGTACTCGGTCTCGAAGCTTCTTCATATGCAGGTCAAAATCTGATAAAAGCCGCACATGACCCCTAAACGGGTCAAGTTTGCTTAAAATATCGTCATTTTTTTGAATCTTGCTAGAAGAAACTGCTTTCTTATGCACTGCGAGGAAGTCAGATACCGCATCCGCAAAAAAATCGACTAAGAATAGCGCTTCACCACCTTGGCTTCCCAGTGCCTTTAATTTTTCGGGCTTCAGGATTAAAAATTTGTGTTGTGGGTCTATTCTTCCATAATACATATTCTCTATAAACCAAAAATCTCGGAACAAGCCAGGGTGCCTCTTTATATACCTAGCCGGCACAGCTTCATTCCTATACTTACCCCTTTGATTGAACAGTCTCCTGGATCCACGAGTGGAATTATTTGCTTCGAACTTTCTAAATGCCATTGTTATCCACCCCCTTGGATATCAGATTTTAATTTACTCACCTCTGTCGTTAAGTCGGCACATTCAATAATTACTGTATCACCGACCCTGGACTGGTTGTCCATAATCGACCCCTTACCATCTCCGCTAGTTGTAAATAGCGCGTCCACGGTGGTTGAATAGCCACTAGCATCGATAACGTGACGCACTTGCTTCACTATATGATACCCGCCAAGGCCCATTATATTAGCCTTACTATTGGGGTTACCAGGATCACCAAGTTCATTTGAGCCAAGTCCTCTGGGATTCACATAAACCTGACCCCCTGGAAAAAATAAATTATTGCCGTACATCGTAATACGAGTGTTGTACACATTAGAAAGCTGCAATTCGGGGTTAAAGTCACTCTGCTCATATCTTGCTTCCCTCAGATAAGGCTGGTCCGTTTTATCGAAATTCATTGTTTTAGTGAGCCCTCGGTCCAAGCCAGTAGAAACATGGAATATTCCATTTGATAAATCTCTTTCATACCTGTTGGCAGCACTACCCTCCTTCTTTTCAAAAGCAAGACCCTTTGGTGCATGAGCGTAAGGATATATCAAGAAATATTCATAGCTTTGGTCCAATGACTTCTTATTGAACGAATCAAAAACATACTTTGTTTTAGCATTTTTATTTTTGTTTTTTCGTCCAAACAAGCCACCGCTTTCCGTGTCGAGAGGTACTGTAAGATTTTTAGCATACTCATCTAATGGAAGAGCACTCTTGGTGCCCATTTTAGACTCTATCTGGTCAACATTACCAGGCCCAGAATCGGCGCTCAGTTGCGCTGTGGCGAGTCTTAAATTGATTTGCTTATCTCCACTCCCACACTGTGGGCCGAGCGCCTCAAACACTAGATCTTTAATCACATCTCTTATAAATACTAAAAGCGGGTATGTGTTCTTTCTGCCTTTTATGATCTTTTCTCTCATAAAGTCAGTGAACAATTCCACAGATATTGGTATATCTGCAATATTCAACATCTTTTGTGAGGTAGTGAGTCGGCCATCCGCGATCGTAGTTAAATCAAGCGGAGCAGGGCCCAAAACAAATTTTACATTACCGTAATTCAGCTTTCGCGCCGAAGTGCTCTGTTCCTTCATATTGACTAGTACGTTATTGACGGAGAGTGCGATTAAATCTCCTAAGTAGAAAAAATTAACTCTTCTTACCCCCGGTTCAAGTATGAGTGATTTTGTCAAAAGCTCTCCGCTTTCACAATTATAGTTCTCAACTTTATAAGAAATGCCGGTTAGCGTAGCCCCCACCCCACTTCCGAATGTTTCCTCAGTGGCAACCGCAGTATAGATACACCTTTCTTTTAAGAGTGTCTTTAGAAGTGAAAGATAAGCCTCCTCTCTCTCTTGTTCTATGGTATCTTCATAAGATTGACGCAACTCAGCTATGTCTTCTTCTAGATCAGAGCAGTTATTTTTTTCTTCCTCATCTAACTTTGTTTTTGCTACAACTATTTCATTCAATCTCTTTTGCCTGTCTTCTCTGGTAGCCAAAACGCTAGGATTAAACAGAACATCAGACTTCTTATCTAAAAGAACAGATTCAAGGCGTGCTCTAAATTTTAGGTTCAACCTTACCGATCCGTCATCTTGAAAATCAAATCTATGTTCGACAAGAACCAAAAACATTTCTACTTGGTTATCTCTGACCGCCGCTGAGAGTTCGTCAGATAGCAGTCCACCACCGCCCGTAGCAGCCCATCCAGCCCTAACTTTTATCTCATAAAAATGAGGGTTAAACTCTCTTGATTTTAAATTCTTACCTTCTTCATCTTTTATAAAACGATACTTTGGCTCTAATAGTACAAGGTCTATCATGCGATAGCCACCAGTTAAAATATCACCGTTTTGGTCCACCCCCTGCCTTACTTTAAATAATTCATTAAAGTTCTGGGCGTATATGGTTAAACTGGCTTCAATATCTTTCTTTACCGTCGCCGGCTGTACACCAATGAAATTAAAACTAAAATTCTCTATACCTACGCCTACTCCTCTTTGCAATTCACTATTGAGCATAGATTGTAGGTCGTCCACAGGGTCCACAAAACTGGGAAATTTAAGTTCGACCTCTCTAGGTGCGGCTTCCGGGCTTTCATAATATTGTTTATACAGCCGAATTGTTGGCGTCATTTGAGACAATTGATAGTGCCTGATATTCAAGAATTCAGCGGCCCCTTTGGTGATCTTCAATCTGTTCATCATGGTGCCGGGGTCATCCGTTTCTATCTTATGTATATTTTTATATTTTATCTTTGTTCTATCATCAGAATCAGTTTGGTCATAAAACTTTGGGGCAGGGTTGGGAGGTTTACTCTCCGCAAATATAGTCCTAAGATTATCAATTAAGAAACATTGATCGCTAAAGGTTGCCGCCTTCTTTTTTTTCTCAACAGCCTCCGCGTCTTCTTCTTTATCTTCTTCCTCTTTCTTTTTCTTGTCCGAATCTTTTAATGCTTTTAAAGTTTTTTCATCAAGTGCATAGGCTGGTGGGCACCCTTTATTTGCCGCATCAGCCTGGGCTTTCTCGGAACCTAAATTACCCTCAATCCCTTTATCCGCTAGTAAATTATTGAATGCTGTTTGAGTTTCACATCGCCAAACACCATCTATGCCAAACCGGCCAAGCGCTGGGGTATTGCCATTCTCATTTCCATCCCATTCTGGGTCTAGCTGTTGGGCCATATACGTCTGAAGCGCCTGGACCTCGGGGTTATAGCCGCCGTTGTTAGGAATATTTGTACCTAATGCACCACGACCGCCCGTATTTGGATTAGGGTCGTAGTTCAAAGTACCAGCACCAAAGCCTAGTCCACTCTCCGGTAAAGTAATGTTGTCTAACGGACTAGGAGGCCCGTCAGTGTCTACCTTAGTAACCTTTGGGTTTTCTGGGTTGTGTGCGCTGTAGTACACCGAAGCCATATCACTCTTCTCCCAACTCATCTTAAACCCCCAAGTATATTAATACTTTCTCAATCGGGTGGGGGATATAAATTACATCTCCGTAGGACACGTCAGCTTCCGTTGGCTTCCTGTTAAACCAAGCGATGACCCACCACAATTTAGAGTCACCATAGTGATCAAACGCTAGCTTGTAATATCTATCACCCGTAACCCAAGTGTGCGCTATGGTTCTTAATGAACTGATCTGGGCCCCAGACGGGTGGTCTAAGACCGGGGTTGTGTATTGCTCAACACCTTTCACCTCTCGCTCTCTAAAAGTTTCTTCGTAAAAAGCGTCAGCGTTGAACACTATTCTTCTTCCTGAATATCTAGACATTAGTCATCACCACCTAATATATCGAGGACAGCACGGTCGCGCACCACATCCCCGTCAAAATCACCTATAAATGCTGAAGATCCTCTTTGAGCACCAGCCGACCATGGGAAAAGAGAAGCGTCGGAGCCCCAATTAGGTGCTGCATTTTGCGCGAAGTCCTCTCTGCGTTCGTTGATTTTATCGCCTTTATCGACGTTATTCTTGTCCTTCACACCAACCTTTTTACCCGAATACTCAATTGCCTCAGCCTTCTCCCACCCAAGCGAGTGTTGGTGAAGTGCAGTGAATCCAATACTAAGAGTTATAACCCTTGGAAAGAGTTGATTTATTGGATCAAAGAATCCTTCTCTAACATTGGGGTTCCATTGCATGTTGTTTATGACACCCAACAGGCCACAAGTTCTCACATCACCGTTAAAACCCCTAGATGCATCAAATATAAGGTTCGCAAACTTAATTTTAACAAGTGGGCCCTTAGAAATAGTACTCGCTCCGTCTAAACTGGCGTATTCTGGATACAACATCCTAGTAAGCGTAGAAGTTTTCGATAAATTGCCTTGCGCTTCCTCCAAACTAGCCGCAGGAACCTTCCAGGATAGGTTTAATGACCTTTGTGTGCCTTGGTAAGTCTGTATGGGGTCTGGTCTACCGAAAACAGCTTGTGGCGTCCACCGGCACTGGTATGATTCGTTGAACGTCTCCAAAAAAGCCCTAAACGATACAGTGGCTCCAGAAAATGTTTGGTAGAACTCTAAATTCTGTCCCTTTTTTTCGAGTATTTGTGCGCCATCATACATTTATCACATCCCCCTAAAGACTTCTTCTTTTAATATATAGCCGTCTAACATTAATTGGAGTCTAATTGTTCTATCCCCACCTGTGCCTTCCGA
>Ga0209232_1001502_pt1 | contig 12475 bp, 13 predicted proteins | sample ETNvirenome_2_60_FD_184066 | JGI IMG/M metagenome (GOLD analysis project Ga0209232, IMG submission 184066) | Marine viral communities from the Pacific Ocean - ETNP_2_60 (SPAdes) (version 2) | ecosystem: Environmental > Aquatic > Marine > Oceanic | place: Pacific Ocean | collected 2013-06-22
TAAAACCTTTGTTTTCCCAGTCTTTTCTTTCCTTAAAAGTTTCACCAGTTTTTTTATGTCTATAAGTAGTCTCTACTTTTGCTTGTTTTATTTCCATTAATCTACCTTTTCTTTTAGTATGTTTAGATAACTAATACCAAACACTACGCCATCAGAAACCGTTCCTGCAGTAATATAAGAAAGAGAAGTGCCTCCTTCTACAATAAGTGGTAGAGTTAATATTTCTACACTTGTAGCAGCCACTAGTGTTTGTGTGTTAACAATCTCAAACGCATTGTTTTTAATAGTTACTGTAGGTGTATTTGATCCTGATTTATTAGTAACTCTTAAAGATTTAATAATGATAGTTTCATTTACACCAGGAGATAACATGTTAACTGTTTCTGCTGCTGTCGTTGTCTTACCATAAAATTTATACTGATTTACTACTGCCATTATTCTAAAAAGAAACTTTTAGCTTCTATCTCTTGTTTAACTTCATCTTGAAATGAAGAGTTTAATTTTGTTATTACGCCGTCAAGATCTCTTACTAATGATTGTAAGTTAGACCTGCTATATTCTTCTTCAGCTCTTGTTAATGATTGTACAATTTTAGCCACTAAGCTCCTCCCTCTCCATATGGATTTTCTTCGTTTATAAATCCAAATGTGCTATCAGGGTTACCTAATTGTGTAGCAATACCTTTATCCATAACAAGAGGTGGTTGTAAACTTTGTAAGTAAGTTTTTGCATATGGAAGATCTGGACTAACTTCGTCTACTAAAGTTGTTTGATCTTCTTCTTCAATTGTATTTGGATTTTTCATATTGTTATAAAAATCAGCTAACGTAGAGGAGTTTTTAAAAGTTCTAAAAGCTCCTGGTATTGAAGTAATGCCTCTACTAATAAGACCAAAAGCAGGATTTATAAAACCTAATGCACCACTTATTATATTTCCTATACCAAACGGACCCCGTCTAGATGTAAAATTACCTATGTCTGATCTTTCATTATACCCAAGATTTTGAGCCTGTCTTTGTTCTGCTTTTTGCATAATCTCTTGTTGATTTCTTACTCTTGCATCAAAACCAGATTGAGTTTCATTTGGTCCTCTACCAGAAAAACCTCTACCTTCCATAGCTCCGCCTCCAGCTTCTGTATCACCCCCAGAAGCACCAGCACCACCTGTATCTCCAAAACTATCTAATGACATAATTCCTGATGGGCCCATGTTAGGACCTTTAGCTAATGAACCATGTATGTCTTTTTTAAGTATTAAATCTTTTTCCGCTTTTGTAATGTAAGCTAATTCTGTTGGAGGTGCGTCAGGACTAGATTGCCATTTTCTAGGTGCAACAACTTGTGGTTGCTTACCTAAATAGTTATCTACTCCTCCTTGAACAATTGGTTTTTTTGCCATTATCTTCTTCCTCCAGGATGTATGTCTAATCTAAATGTACCTAGTTTCCAATCTTCACTTGTAGTTGTATTTGCAACTTCTAATGCAATTTGTCTTGCTCTAACTCTTATATCTTTTTTAGTTGTAGTTGGACTACATGAAAAAGATGTGGTTGTTTGAGCACTGTTAGGGTATAGTCTTGTTTTAAATTTAATTGCAGTGTTACCTGTTTGACTAATAAAGTCTGGTATAAATCTACTTATTCTCATAATAAACTCTCCGTCTCCTCTAAGGTCTGGCATTCCAACAGTTTGTCCTGTGTTACTTCTTCTTTGAGTAATGTCAAAATCACCAGATATAATACTACCTATGACTGCAGTAACTGCACCACCGGCATTAATTTGATCTGTGCCTTTTTCTTGTTCATAGTATATAGTAGTTCCGTCTGTATTACCAATAACATCTGAAGATGCATTATCAGTAGGTGTATAATAATTTGCGTGAGGTCTATCAAATACAGCCGAATCTTGCCACGCTGCTCTAGGTAATGTGCCTGTTGTCCATATAGGACGTTTTACAGAAGAATCTAAATAATTATAAGTAACTACCCTGTTAATTTGATCTGATGCAGATGTGCAATAAAACCAATTAACCTCACCAAATAAATTATTTAATCCAGCATTAATAAGATCTCTAGAGGTAGAATTTATGTCGTCATAAACATGGTCTTCTACTAAACAAGGCATAGATTTTAATTGACCATCGTATTGAAAGAACCCATTTTCAGACATCCAGTAAGCTGTGCCGTCTACTTCTATACATGCATTTTTACCAAACAATCCACAGTTAGTCCCTACTTGTTCAAAAGAAAAGGTAAAAGGTTGTCCTACAAACTTCATAAGAAACAAAGCAGTATCGGTCCATACATAAATAGAATCCCTACCTTTGATAGCACCCATAATTTTAGAACCATCAGCAAGTCTTTGTGTTCCTGCGGTATTGTCTGCTCGTACAGTATAAGAAGTTGTTTGATCAATACTCTCTTGAGAAGAGAATCTTATAAACATATCGTCTTGTGTAGTTGTACTACCAACCGTTGTTTCTGTTCCAAAAAATATTAAGTGTCTAGATGGTGCAGAAACTAATACGTGACGTGATGCAGTTGGTGCATTCGGTAATAAAGTTGCTCTGGTATTAACAGCTCCTACTGCAGCTGCATCCCATTCAAAACAAAAACTATTATATATTAATGCAATTAATTTTGTACCGTAGTTATCTAAAATCCATAAACCTGGATCAATTGTAAAGTCAGCAGAAGATGCTTCACCCCATGCCACGTAGTCAGATATGTTTAAAACACTTGCACCACTACTGTGTCCTGCTTTAGTAGTACCATTAACTTCTCTTGCACCACCGCTTAAAATATTTGTTGTAGTATTATTAGCTGCAAAGCTTATATCTTCTGTTCCTATTCTAATTTCTCCTGATGAAGGAAAAGCTGCTGAGTTAGCTACGGGAATATCTGTTACAGTATCGTTAATAGTAGAAGCTAAAGTTGTAGTTGCTGCTCCTAAAGCAATACCACCAAATAAACCTGTACCCCAACCATAACCCCCTAATTGTTGTGCGGGTCCTACGGTATAATAACATAGTACAGAAGCTGAACCTGCGTTAGTCATAGGAGTCCCTGTTTCCTGGGCCTCCATTGTAATAGTAAAGGTCTTTGAAGTAGGAACACTTGCTACCATGTATTTTACATCTTCAAAGGTTGCATCAGTGTAGGTTGATGATGCCGGCACACTATTTACACTATCAAATAAAACAATATCTTTTTCTCCTAAGCCATGGTCAGAAGAACTTGTAACTGTAACTGTAGTAGAGTTAGACGTGCTAGTAAAATCAGCTCCTGTTAAAGTAACTCTAATTGGATGAATATCATAATAAGTTCCGCCTGAATAAACATAAAGAATTCTGTTTGTACCTATAGCTGCATATTTAATACCAGCATTATCGTCCCAATGATGAAGCGCTCTACCTGCACCGGTTAAAACATCTTGTCCTAACTGTTGCCAACCACCTATTTTTTCAGGGCTCCCATATCTAAACCTAACATTGTCCCCATCAAACCACTGCCCTTCGGCACCAGTTTCGGTTACTTGTTTGTTAAATCCTGGAGCAAAACCTAATTTTTGTAGCATATATAAACCTGTTTATTAGGTGTTATATCAGATTGTGAGTGATTTCAATAGATTTAAAGCAGAGGGAATCAGTGGTGGATCATCCCCCTGCAAGCTTATTTTATAGATTATTTTTTAGGTAATGTAAAGCCTTTAAAATAGTTAGGTAAACCTACAAAAGGTCTTCCATCAAATTGATTCTTTTTAGCGTTTTTAGAATTAGCTTTATTATAATGTAAAAAAACTTGTCCACAATCTTGACCTTCAAATTCTTCTCGCCAATGTTCTAAATCACACCCAGAGTAAATTAACATATCACCTTGATTTAAATTAACTTCTATACCAGCTTGACTTACTTTTCCTGTAGGATCTAAATATATTGGCCATGGATCTCCACCTAAATTTAACGTAGTAGATATCTCACATGAATACCTATCTTTGTGTCTAGCAAGCACATCACCTTTTTTATAGATTCTTGCATAAGAATATGTTTCAGATAATTTTAAACTAGTGTGTTTTTCCATAACTGGTTTTACTTCTTGTAATAAAGTTTCCATTACCATGTCTCCGTAATGAGAATAAGTATTAGGAACTTGTTGGTCATTCCACACACCCCAATACTCTGTATATGGAGATATGTATTTTTGATCAAATAATACTCTTGCAACCTTTCTTTTGTTTAAAAAATATTGATAAACAAATGATGCTAGTTCTTTACTAATAGCATTTTTTAAAACTGAATATTTATTTTTTTTGAATGACATTGTTTTCTCCTTTGTATTGTAAAACAGATTTTGGTATTGCTTGACAGTTCCAATGTATAAATCTAAATGGATCATACCCTAAATCAACAAGATATTGATGTGGCATATAAGATGGAAAAAACATAATTCTTCCTGGTTTAACATTATACACTACTTGAGAACTTGCATAAGTTATTTTTGTTCTATCTTTTTCTGGTAAAAGATTCATTAAATTACCTGGCCTTGGGTCTTCAAACATAGGCATTGATGTTGCTTCACTAGCTTTTAAAAAATAAAAACCAGACATATGTCCATTCCAATGTGTGTGTAAAGTATGATGTCCTGCACCAGCTTTAGCAAATTCTTGTACCCACATTTCTGTAATAAATACTTGATAGTGAGTTAAATCAAACCCCATCTCTCCTAATAAATTATGTGAAGTTGCACCTATGTAATCTTGTAATTGTTTAAATTTAGGGTCTCCAACTAAAGTTTGTGAATGAAACACTTGACCCATATCTTTTTTATCACCAAATTTTTTATTACGTTTGTCTCTTTCTTTTTTTAAATTTTTTTCTGCATCTTTAATATATTTGTCAGATGCTTTATTTAATTTATTAACAAAAGAAGGTTCGTCAGCATACCATATAGGACATTTAAAATATTCTTCAGTTGTTAATTGTGTTGGAAAATTTTTCATTTAATTAATTTAAGTATTCAAACCATCCTGTTACTATATATTTTTCTTGGGTGTTTGATATTACACCTTTATGCAAATGTGTAAATGCTGCAGGCCAAATATACAAGGTTCCTTTTGTAGCATTTAAAGTTTTCTTTTGATTTGGAAAATCTGTTCCACCATTCTTTAAAGTATTGCAATAAAGCATATAAACCAGTTCTCTATTTGAACTATGGCCTCCTCCTCTTTCATAATGAAGACCAGCAAAACCTTCTCCAGGTTGATAATATTGAATATGATTTGATATATGGGTTTTAAGAGATTCTCTTATACCATATTTTTTTATATAGTTTTGAACACAAGTAGAAAGCATTTTAAAAAAATCTTGTATAAATTTTGTTTGTGAAAAATTAAAAAAACAAACATCTGTAGAAATTCTTTTTTGACTTAAATCATCTTGTTTATTTTTATATTCTGTATTTGTTTTATGATACTCAATAAACTTATCACATAAATTATAAGGTATTTTATATTTTTCAATATGGTTCATCTAAAAGGATATCCTAAATTCCATATTACTAAACTGTGTCTAGACCCGCTTTTTACAGGACACACTCGGTGCCAAACAAAACTGGGAAATACTACTAAAGAACCTTTAGGTAATATTTCTTTACATTTAACAGGTTTTCTAGGTTTATCAGGATCTAAATTTCTATAATCAAATTCTAATTCACCGCCTTTATATTCTTTAGGATCAGATAAAGTAACGGTTACAGATAATTTTCTAATTTTACCATGTGAGGGTGTGTTAGGTTGATCATAAACTCTATCCCAACTATCACAATGCCAATCATAATATTGGCCTTTTTTATATTTTGTAAATTGACAAGACTCAGACCAATCCCAAATAAAATTCCAACCAGCACTGGCATTTGCTTCATGAACATAAGGTTGTATTTCTTTATAAATCCATCTATCATTCATCCAAACAATATTAGAATCTCTTTTCTTTTTTAAATCTTTAATTTGTTTTTGATTTAATTTTTTATCACCAAATCCGCCAGTAACAGCCATTTGATCTTGAATAGATTTTCCATATTTAACTATGTCATCACATATTCGATGTGGAATAGCTGATTGAAAATACCAATAATAATTACTTAAGTTCATATATCTTTATGAACATAATATAACACTTACTCTGTTATTGTCAATGTTCCTGAAACTGTAAATGTAGCAATCTTGTCACCACCTGGGTGAGCTGCCGTAGCATTTGTACCTGGGGTTACTGTTAATGTGTAAGCAGATGGAGTTCTAACAATAACAACTCCTGATCCGCCAGCTTTTCCAGCATAACAAGCAGCAGTCGGAGAAGGTGCACCACCTGGTCCTCCACCACCGCCACCACCTGTGTTTGTTGTTCCTGCACTTGGCTGTGGGCCATTTCCTGATGGACCTCCAGCATCACCACCTCCACCAGATCCTCCAGAACCTCCTGGTAAACCTGTTGGACTAAAACTATTTCCTGTAACTCCACCACCTCCACCACCAGCAAAAGCTGTAACTGAGAAAGGTGTTCCGCATGCATTAATTGTATTAGGTGCGCCAGCTCCACCATTACCACCACTACCACTTCCTGCATTACCTCCAACGGCAGTTGCACCACCTCCTCCACCACCACCATAATTTGGAGGACTATTACCACCTACAGTACCTGCACCCCCATCATTTCCTTGAGGAGGACTTGTTGGAGGGGTATTACCCGAACCTTGACCACCAGTAGCTCCTGAATTACTTTGAAAAGCTCCACCACCACCTCCACCTGAACCACCAGGAGTAGTTGCTGGAACAGATGTTACAATACTATTACCACCACCTCCACCTGCAGATGTAATCATTGAAGTATTTTCTACACCACCTGTATTTAAAACTGAATTGCTTCCTTGATTGGCTGGTCCCGCACCACCACCACCAACTGTAATTGTCATTTCATTACAAGTTAATAATGTTAAGGCTGATGCTCTTAATGGACTTGGACCATAACCAGAAGCTCTATAACCTCCAGCACCACCTCCACCACCACCATAACCACCAGTCCTACCACCACCGCCACCGGCTACTACTAAAAAGTTAACACCGGGCACCGGTGATAATACAGAACCATCTGGCCATGTTCCATCACTTCTTGCTGAAAATACACTTTGCATTGACCACACACCACCTGCTTTGTTTAATTCTTTTACGATAATTCTTCCTGATCCACCAGATCCACCAGTACCACCTGAAGCGGGTGATAAATTTCCTGCTGCTCCACCGCCACCACTACCAGTGTTAGCTGTTGCATTACATCCAGGATCAACTCCAGGATAGTTTCCTCCTGCTCCACCACCGCCTGATCCGGCTGCTCCACCAGTTGTAGCACCACCACCAGCATTAATTGTTCCACCACCTCCGCCACCACCTGCAAATGTACAAGATGATAAAGGAGACGCAGAACTTCCTGCTCCACCAGCTCCACCACCACCAATTGCTTGAGGATCTGATGTTACCACTGCTCCTGCTCCGCCAGCTCCACCGCCACCACCTGGTCCAAATTGACAACGTGCGGGAGGAGTACTAGGTTCTGGTGCTCCACCACCTGGATTTCCTTGACCTGGTGTACCTGCTCCACCTTCATTATTTTGTCCACCACCACCTGATCCACCTGGAATTCCACATGCGATAGGTGATGCTCTACCTTCTCCGGCTCCACCACCAACAGCTGTTGCTAAAACTGATCCACAAGTAGGACCAAATGTAGATGATGTTCCACTTGCAGCATTACTAGGACCAGAAGGAGTTGAGGCTGCTCCTGCTCCGACTGTTGCTGTGTATGGAGAATTTCCACAAACATTAATTTCTGTACATAAATAACCACCAGCTCCACCACCAGCTCCACCTTGATTTGATGAACCACTTGCTGATCCACCAGCTCCACCACCACCAATAATTAAAGCTTGTACAACTGCAGTTCCTGGTGATGTTGTTATTGTACCAGTAGATGTTTTTTCGGTGATTCTTCCTTTACCAAAAGATGTTTTATTAGAAGCTCCAATAATACCACCGTTTAGTGATCCTGATGGTTGTGCCATAACTTAGTCTCCTTATGCGGATACCCAAGCTGTGCCATTCCAATCGTATTTGGTAGGTGTATCCGATGTGTCGTCTGATTTAAGTGCTTCCCAACCTTTAGTGTTGTCAGCGTTGTATTTTGTTTCGTTCCAAGAAATTATATATAAAACTTCACCTTCTTCAGTAACTGTTGGATAAGTTATAGGCGCTTGCCAATCATCATTATCATCTAATGACCATGAGGCATGAGGTTGTTGACTTAAAAATTTATCTTTTGAATAATCATAAACCATACCCATACCGCAGTATTGTTTTCTAAAATTATTATTGTAAGAAGTTTGTTTCCAAGTTCCACCTTTAAAAAAATTACTACACCATGCTTCTCCATCTGCATGCATGTCATTATCTCCTAATGCTCCATCTGCTGTAGATACATCATTTCCAACTACAACTACTCTTTCAACTACCCAAAGTTGATTATCTGTAAAACCTGTAGGATCTTGTTTTTGTTTTAATTCTGCAAAATGTGCCATTTTATTACTCCTTAAAAGTTATTTTATAATTCATTTTTATGTTACAGTCAATGTTCCTGATACTGTAAATGTTGCTATTTTATCACCACCTGGATGCGCTGCTGTAGCATTAGTTCCAGGAGATACTGACATTGTAACAGCACTTGGTGCTCTTATAATAACCATTCCTGATCCACCATTACCACCATTATAAGGTGTTCCGGTTCCACCGCCACCTCCGCCTCCACTACCAGAGTTGGTTGTAGCATTAGCGCCATTAGATCCTGCTCCACCTGCTCCACCACCGCCTGATCCACCTGCACCTGGGACTGGTGGTGCTGAGTTATAAGATCCACCACCTCCACCACCACCTGCAAAAGCTGTTAAACTAAATGGTGTACCACATGCATTAATTGTGTTTGGTGCACCTGCTCCACCAGCTCCACCAGTTGGTCTTCCTGAGTTAGCTGATCCAGCTGCAGTTGCTCCACCACCTCCAGCACCTGCTGGATTATCTGGAGAGCTTGCACATTGAGTTCCACCTGGATTTCCTTGAGGAGGTGATACAGGAGGTGTATTTCCTGCTCCTCCTGTTCCAGCTGGGGAAGTTCCATGTGAACCGGCTCCACCGCCTGATCCTCCAGCAGCACCATTTCTAATTGATGTACTAGAATTACTACTACCACCACCTCCACCACCTGCTGATGTAATTCCATAAGGTTCAGGAGCAGCTACAGATGAAACAGTTCCACTTGCTCCTGCACATGAGTTACAAGTTGATCCTGCTCCTCCAGCTCCTACTACAATTGTTAAACTTTGTCCTGGTGTTACACCACATAAAGCTATTTGTGATCCTTGTAATGGAGAAGGTCCATAACCAGCAGATCTATAACCACCTGCTCCACCTCCACCACCACCAGCACCTGTTCCTGATTTACCACCACCTGCTCCACCACCTACTACTAAATAATTTAAATTATAAGTTACTAAATTAAAATCTTGCCAACAACCTAATTTTCTTAAATCATAAACTGAATTCATTTGCCAAATACCTGGTGCTGTTCTTCCTATTGCAGCTTCTTTTACTAGTACAACTCCTGGTCCACCTGCTCCACCTACACTACAAGATTGAAATTCTGTGCCTCCTCCACCACCACCTGAGTTAGTTGTTCCTGCTGTACCTGCCGCTGATCCTGCTGCTCCTGCTCCACCACCACCTGGTCCACCTGCTCCTGCTGGTGTTGATCCTGGACTTGGTCTACCTGAACCACCTCCGCCACCACCATATAATCCTGATGCTGCATAACCAAAAGGTTGAGGATTGCATCCAAAAGTTGGTTGAACATTTAATCCTGCTCCACCTGCTGCTCCTGTTGCTCCGGGAGATCCTGGAGCGTTTGATCCTGCACAAGCTGCTCCACCGCCACCACCACCTGCGTGTGATCCTGGTGCTGGTCCTGCTGTTCCCCCATCATTTCCTTGAGAAGGACTAACTGGAGGAGAATTACCTGTTCCTCCACTTATTGTTCCTGGTCTACTTCCACAACCACCACCTGCTCCACCTCCAGATCCACCTGGAAAACCTGCATAAGCTGATAAGGGACCTGGTCCACCTCCAGATGGGTTACCACCTGATCTTGAACCACCACCTCCACCACCATTTGATGTAATTGGGTTTGCTGGATTTCCGAAAACTGTATTAACACCTGCACCACCACCATAAGTAGGACCACTACCACCTGTACCGCCTCCTCCTATTGTAACTGGAATGTTTGCACCCGGTAAAGGTTGACATGTTAATAATCTTGTACCACCAGCTCCGCCACCACCGGCTCCTTGTCTTCCTCCACCACCTCCACCTGCTACTACTAATACTGCTAATGCAGTTCCTGCTTTAGGAGTAAAACATCCTGATGCTGTAATTTTTGTAGTTGTTGCTGGAGTTGGTCCACCAACTGTTTGTGTAGGTCCGATAATTCCGCCATTAGCCATAGCTGATTACCTCCTACGCGTCGTTTATGACTTCATATGATATGAATAAATCTAAATCAGATGCAGCACTTGCTCCACCTTTTAATATGTCACCTTCCATTAAATAAATAGGTGTGTCTGAAATAACTAATGTTGCATCAGCCGGAACTGAAACTGTTTTTGCTAAATAAACTGTTGTATCTGCTCCAGTTGTTGTAACTCCTGTTGTGCCCGTTCCCATTCCGTCTACAAACAAACTTACGTCTGCTGCGTTTGTACCATCAACATTTGCTACAGTAATTCTATTTACTTTTACTATTACATCTGCAGATACTGTCATTAAAGTATCAGTTGCTGTTGCAGATAAATTCCAACCAGCGTTTCCACCTAAAATTGATGTTACTGCTACTATATTTGGATTTGCCATAATTTAAATTCCTTCTTGTTTTTTATCCGAAAACTATTGCCATTGCAATAGCTTTTCCTGTTGTTATACCAAAAGTCGATGTTGCTGTAAACCCTAGAGTTCCTGAGCCATCTGTAGTTACTAAAGCTGTTCCTGAAGCTCCTACGGCTGCTGGAAGTGTCATTGTATAAGAAGTAGCTGTAGCTGCAGATTTTAAACCTACATATTCTCCACCCGAATTATCAGCTAATCTTAATTCTTTTTCTGAACCAATTGTTAAAGCTGTTCCAGCTGTCCAAGTTAAATTTGCATCTCCATCAAAAGCTCCTGAATTGTTAAATTGAACCTGAGTTGTAGAACCACCAGGGGTTGCTACAGTATCTATTTCTATTTCTTCTATGTCAGGGTTAGTACCATCATTTCCTGTTGCAGAAAGAACTTTCCATCCTTTATTAGAAGTAGTCCAAGTTACAGTGTCACCTGAACCTGAAGCATATTTAAATTGAACTGTGTAAGAACCTGCTGTGCTATTTTTAACAAAAAATAAACCAGTTATATCTAAAGGTATAGTTACAATTTTATTTCCAGCAATTGTTTCTGGAGATTCTGCTCCTAAAACAATTACTCTGTTTTGAGCAGTTCCTGTAGTATTTCCATCTACTACAGTTAACGCAGTAGTATTAGCACCAGTTCCTGCAGCATTTAAAGTCTGTACTTTATATCCACCAGTTAATTGTTCGAATAAAGTTAAATTGTTATTTGTTTTTGTTCCCCAAGTACCAGCGTTTTCACCGGTTACCATTAATTCAACACCAAGAGGTGTATAAGTTGAAGCCATAATTTTTTCTCCTAAGCTGCGTGTGTTACATCTGTATATGATGTATTTCCACTAACGTCAACATCATTATAACTCGTATTTCCAGTAATATCAACATCTCCATATCCTAATGGAGAAACATTTCCAACACTAGAAATCGCTTCTTGTCCAGTTAATCCTACAACATCTGCTGGTGAAATTATGCCTACAGAAACAGTTGCGGAAACCCCTGTTAAAGGAACTCCTATTTCTAGAGTTAATGATCCTACTGAAGAAGTTGCACCAACTCCAGTTACATTAATTAAATCTTCTGCATTTGTAGTAATTGCACCTACAGAAACCGTTGCAGAAACTCCAGTTAATCCTACAACATCTGCTGGACTAATAGAACCTACCGCAGTCGTTGCAACTAATGTTGTTAAACCTTGAGTATGATCTGCGCCATTATTTAAACTTAATTGACCTTCAGAAACTGTTGCTGCTTGACCTGTGGGTGTAATTGTAGGTGAAAGAATAATTGCACCTGTTCCTGTAAATGCACCAACAGAAGTTGTTGCTGCTTGACCAGTTAATCCTACAACGTCAGCAGGAGTAATTGCTCCTACAGATGCAGTTGCAGATTGACCAGTTAAATTTTCTATACCTTCTTCAACACTACCCCAACCATTTTCACCCCAATCA
>Ga0209232_1001503_pt1 | contig 12471 bp, 17 predicted proteins | sample ETNvirenome_2_60_FD_184066 | JGI IMG/M metagenome (GOLD analysis project Ga0209232, IMG submission 184066) | Marine viral communities from the Pacific Ocean - ETNP_2_60 (SPAdes) (version 2) | ecosystem: Environmental > Aquatic > Marine > Oceanic | place: Pacific Ocean | collected 2013-06-22
CCTGGCGGACATCCACTAGAACAAGGTCATAAACAAATAGCGGAAAAGATATATGAAGCCTGCAATACTACACGTTAAAGATGAAGTGAACTGTAAAATCGAAGGATTAGACTTGGACACTCGTAAGAAGTTATCCAACATGTTCAAGTATGAGATTCCTTATGCACGTTACTTGCCCGCTGTTAAACTAGGACGCTGGGACGGTAAAAAAGCATTCTTTCAACTAGGTGGATCAACATATATTAACTTGTTACCGGACATATTGCCTGTGCTAGTGGAGCGAGGATATGACGTAACACTAAATGACATGCGAGATTATGAAACAGATTTTGTGCTAGAGTCTGTGCATGAAGATAGTTTTGCAGATACACTTTGGCCCGAAGGTCATCCTGTTGCTGGTACACCTATTAAGTTGCGTGATTATCAGATTGAAACAATCAACCAGTTTCTAAGCAATCCACAAAGTCTACAAGAAATTGCAACAGGTGCAGGCAAAACACTGATGACTGCAGCACTAAGCAAGAGTGTAGAAAACTATGGACGCAGTGTAGTTATTGTTCCCAACAAAAGTCTAGTAACACAAACAGAAGAAGACTATGTTAACATGGGATTGGACGTTGGCGTGTACTATGGTGATCGTAAAGAGTTTGGTAGAACACATACTATCTGTACATGGCAAAGTCTAAACATACTACTAAAGAACACAAAGAATGCAGTTGCACCTATAAGCATTGGCGAGTTCCTTGAAGATGTAGTGTGTATTATGGTGGACGAAGTGCATATGGCTAAAGCAGACGCACTAACGGCCCTGCTAACGGGCGTAATGAGCCATATACCCATACGTTGGGGACTAACAGGCACAGTGCCTAAAGAGAAGTTTGAAAGTGTGGGCATTGTGTGTAGCATTGGTCCTGTAATTAATCAGATCAGTGCAAAAGAACTACAAGATAAAGGCGTACTTGCAGCATGCCATGTGAATGTTGTACAAATGATTGATACAGTTGTACATACAAATTATCAAAGTGAGCTTAAATACTTACTAGAAGATAAAGGCAGACTTGATTATATCTCAGGACTATGTGATAGTATCAAGGACACAGGCAACACACTTATACTAGTGGATCGAATTGCAGCAGGTAATGAACTAGCAAGTCGTATTCCAGACAGTGTATTTGTATCAGGAAGTACAAAAGGTGCAGACAGAAAATCAGAATATGACGAGGTATCAACTGCTACTGGCAAGGTCATCATTGCCACTTATGGAGTTGCAGCGGTGGGTATTAATATTCCTCGTATCTTTAATCTTGTGCTTGTTGAGCCCGGTAAAAGTTTTGTTAGAGTTATACAAAGCATTGGTCGAGGCATTCGCAAAGCGGAAGACAAAGACTTCGTACAAATCTGGGACATAACCAGTACAGCAAAATACGCTAAAAGACATTTAACAAAAAGAAAAGCCTTTTATAAAGAGGCTAATTATCCATTTACAGTAGAGAAAGCGGATTGGAATTAATATGCAAGAAGAGAATGAAAAGCCTAAACTAGGGCAAACTTTATATAACAGCGGAGTTGCTTACTTTTTCGAGTACTTTAACAACAAAAGCACAGCCCCATTTGTTACTTGGATAATTGAACAAAATATGTTACCACCGAGTCAACGCCCTAAAGAACTAACACTTATTATTAATAGTCCGGGCGGCAGTGTCCATGCTGCATTCGCACTTATCGACACTATGAAAGGCAGTAAGATTCCTATCAAAACAGTTGGTCTAGGTTTAATTGCAAGTTGCGGTATCCTAACATTTATGGCAGGCACAAAAGGTCGCCGTGTAATTACACCAAACACAAGCATCCTTAGCCATCAATACAGTTGGGGATCACGTGGTAAAGAACATGAACTGTTTGCTACAATGCGCGAGTTTGAACTTAGCAGTGAGCGTATGTTAGAACACTATAAGAAATGCACAGGCTTAACTGAAAAGAAGATTCGTGAAGTGCTACTGCCCGCAGAAGATAGATGGTTAAGTGCAGAGGAAGCAAAGAAATACGGCATTGCCGATAAAATTGTAGAGGTATACTAATGCGTATTTTAACATTAGATAATGAAGCATATGAAATGAACGACATACCAGACGAAGTAGAAGATCTTCGTTTTGCAATACTAGATAATAGCAACCCACAAGATCCAGATTACTTTTTTATTCCACTTATATTTTTAGAAAGTTTTAACAGTCCTGCTGTAGTATTAAATGTTGATGGTAATATGATTCGCATGCCTGTAGATTGGAAGATTCTTATTGGGGACAGAGATATTGGTGACCTAGAAATGCTTAACTTTAGTAGTCTAAATGATCGCGGGTTTGATGCATTTGTGTTTAATCCACTAGGAGACTTTAGACATAACTACTTGCCAGTAAACATTGTAGACATATACAGCGATGTTAAATGGTTCTTCCCTAAACTAAAGCAAGGACAAATACTTGCTATCCCTATCGAAACTGGTGTTGCAAATCCTCGTTGTGTTTACTGTGCAAAAGAAATAAACAAACAAAACGAGATTGTAAGCATTGACAAAGCGTGGTAGTAAACATTGGCGCCGTGCTAGCCACATCATGTTAACTACTAAGCCTGGCAGAATATTTCGTACTGACTATAGAGTATTTCAGTTTAGTCATATGCTAGACTTTCACACTGCAGTAAAACACGGAACCAAGGCTAGTAATCTACTAGATCGTGTAAAACGTTATCTAGAACATCGCACAGACACAGATCATAGAATTGAAAGCGTAGACAATACAGTAGTGCTAGAGTTTGCAACACTTGACGATGCCCGCATGTTTGTGTTATCATTTAGTGATGTAATAGACACACACGGAGTTAGATTTGACTGATAAGTTGCCACTAAACACAGTACTTGCTGCTATTGATAGAAAACAGTATGACTTTTATGATGGGCTTACACCTGAACATCAGAAGCAAGTTGCACCTTTTCTACTAAACCGTTATGTAAGTCTAGTAAAAGGTAGCAGTGAACTACAGGCATACTACTTGATGGCTGGTAATCAACGTGTAAACTGCACTTACTTTGAACTAGCAAAGCATCCAAAACTTGTGTGGCAACTACTATGCACAGTAAGTCCTGGCATGGGAACACAGTTCCATCAGTGGGTCGGACATAAAAAGAAAGATAAAAACAACAGTAGCAAGCGTCGCAAAGAAGTAGAACGTTTGCATCCACTTGCAAAAAGTGATGAACTAGACATGTTTGCAAACATGTACACAGACAAGGACCTTAAAGCAATAGCAAAACTTTACGGTGATGCATGAACGACTTTACAAGTATTATAAAGGATGCTATAATTAATTATAGTATGGAAACCAAAGACTATATATGTCAATACTGCGGCAAAGCATATCGCAAGGAAAGTACACTTGCGGCACATCTATGCGAGCCAAAACGCCGTGCGCAACAAGAAAATGAAAGCGGAGTTAAACTTGGCATGACTGCTTACTTGCGCTTTTATGAACTAACACAGGGCAGTGCTAAATTTAAGACCTATGATGATTTTAGTAAAAGTGCATACTACAATGCATTTGTAAAGTTTGGTAGGCATATGGTTAATATTCGTGCTATTAATACTGCAAAGTTTATTGACTGGGTAATTAAAAGCAATAAGAAACTAGACTATTGGTGCAAGGATGCAGTGTATCAAGAATATTTGATGGAACATCTGCGCAAAGAAGCAACACAGGATGCACTAGAGCGTAGTATAAAGACCATGGAAGCATGGGCAGAAGAAAAGTCTAGTGTGTTCAACCATTACTTTAACTATGTAAACGGCAATGTACTAGTGCGAGATATAACCACAGGACGTATCAGTGCATGGATTGTGTTTAACTGTGACAGCGGACAACAAGCACTGGACAAACTAAGCACAGAACAAATAGAAATGATCTTTCCATATATTGATCCGGACTACTGGAAGCGTAAGTTTGTAGATTATTTTGCAGATACAGAATGGGTAAAACATATACTAAAAGAGGCGGGACTATAATGTATGATATGCCAGACGTAGACATTGACTTTGCCGATCGCACACAATTACTTAAACATGTACGCGGTGTAGGTGCAAGACTTGAAAATGGTAATAAACACAACACAGGTGTTTACTTTAATAGTATTCCGCAGGCACACACTGGACTAGCAACGTTGGATCACAAAGCGGCAGAAGATCTTGGATACTTTAAACTAGACTTGTTAAACGTTGGCGTGTATACACATGTGCGCAACGAACTACATCTAGTAGAACTTATGCGTGAGCCCACGTGGAGTAAACTGCATGACAGAACATTTTTTGAACAACTAATACATGTAGGCAAACACTTTGAAACAATGGCAAGAATGCCAGAGGACATAACAAGCATACCTCGTATGGCAATGTTCCTAGCAGTCATACGCCCTGCTAAACGTCATCTAATAGGGCAAACATGGGCTGAAGTAGCAAACACAGTGTGGGATAAAGCAGGACAAGACAGTTATAGTTTTAAGAAAAGTCATAGTGTAGCCTATGCACAACTAGTAGCAGTACACATGAATATATTAGAGGAAACCAATGAGTAACGACATACAACGCATGCAAGATATACAAAATGCACTAGTCGCACATATCCAAACACAGTTAACCACAGACGAAGATTTTATGTATGTGGCTACTATGTTGTTAAAGCATAGTATGGTATTGTATAAAACATTTTTGGATGACGAGCAAATACAAAAAATGCTTGTGCATGTAGCAGAAACAATATCAGACGATTTGGATGTAAAAGATTATACCATACCAACTAATGATGGCGGTACTACACACCACTAGCAATTACTGCTAGTAAATAGTAAGTTAGAACATGCAAGCACTGATCTAGGACATTTGTCCACCACCATATTTCACTTCTGGCATCACATTTAAGATATCTATTTAAATGATGTTTGCCCCAGTCAATATGCCAATGTATTACATAGTCAAGCACAGCAATCAACACTGCAATTTCAGGTACAAAAATAAGTGCAATAAACGCTGTGACTATGCCATGTTCAAAAAAGTGCCTGTGCCCGTTACCTAAATACAAATGTTTGTCACTTGGACCTATATATTGTTGTGTACCTAGATCAACTATAAAGTGTTTTAGCATAAGCACCAAAAAGAATTCCATTATTTTACTTTCTTTACCAATTGTATGTTACGTCTTTTGCTGCGTTTCTTTGCTAGATCAGCAATGCTTACTCTTGGACCTTTAACAACTTCTGTATCTCGGATGTTAAATGTAATCAATATATTGACAAACTGTGCAAAGTCTTGTTTAAGAAACAAGTTAATAGGAATCATTCTGTTACTTTCCCACCACCAAACGTCACCTAGTTCTAAAAAAGTTGTTTTTAGCTCGTCAGGAATTTTGGAGAAGTCATACATGCTTAGTACCGTATCGTCTTGATTCTGTACTATTCCTACATATTCTTTACCACCATAAGTTACTAGACTTAAAAACGGATATTTTTCAAATATTTCTTCTGCAAGCGGCGGCATTTAATACTTTCGATAAATACAGTATGACTGTTACTACTGGATATTTATATGCACAAAAACACACCGCAGTAGTTACTGATACAGGAGTGAGCAACCTCATGAGTATGTTTTATACACCAAATGTAAAAGTCTATAGAGGCATAGACAACTTTATTCGTATAGAGTTTAAGAACAGAGATCAAAAGCGAGTAAGCATGTCAGGCAAGACTGCAAATATTGTCGTACTAGATAAAGAAAACAATGTTGCTTATTTTGAACGTGCGCTTACAGTAATTGATGAAGCAAAAGGTATTATGGAAGCAAGCGTCACACAAGGTGATCTGCTTAACCTAGATGAAAAGTTCTACAGTTATGCACTTAAAGTAACAGACGGTGAAGATAGAACTACACCAGCATATGCAGACGACAACTATCATGCCAATGGTACACTAGAAGTATGTGATGGTGTGTATCCAACATTCATAGAAAGTACTACAGAAGCATTTGCTAGTGGTGACACGGGCAGCACTATAAGTATTAAACCATATGTAAATCGCAACACAGCAATTCACACTGCACAAGTATATTTTAGCAGTGCGTTCACAGGCACCCTGGAGATACAGGGCTCAATTAATCCAAGCAATAGTATTCAAAATGCTGATTTTACAACTATTTCAACAACCAGTTATACTGCACAAACTGATAACGCCTACATAAACTTTACCGGCGTATACAGTGCAGTGCGTTTTAAGCGTACAACTACTAGTGGAACATTGAGTCAAGTATTATATAGACCTTGAAGTTAGTAGGATTTGGATGTAGTTTCACTTATGGAAGTGAACTTGTAGATCCAGAAGTAGGCACAGAGTTTCACCACGAAAATACTCGCTACAGAGAAAGCAACGTTTGGTTAGGTCGCCTAGCAAATAAACTAGATGTTACCTGGGACAATCTTGCAGAGCCTGCTAATAGTAATTTTGCTATAGCACAGCAAGTAGCAGATTACTTTCTTAACACAAGAAATCCTGATGAAAAAATAGTAGTATGTGTTGGATGGACAAATCGTACTAGAATGAGTTGGCTTGGCAAAGGATGGACACACAACAATGGTCAAGGATTTACGTGGACACACAACGGATTTGCAGGTGATGAGCATGGCTGGGCAAAAAGTGCCCGTGAATGGGTTTTAAACAGTAATAGCGAAAGTCATGACATGTTTACACACAATGCTAAACTTATGGTTAATAGTATATGTAGTGCAAATAATGTTCCGATATTACAATTTAATGCACTAGGTGAACATAAGTCTACAAATTACCCTAATTATTTCATTGATGGTGTAAGCATGGATAGTATGATTAAAAGAGCAATGCAGGATGATCCTCGACTAGATTTGGTTGCAAGTGACGGACATCCTAACGAAGCAGGGCATGAATATTTTACAATTAGGTTGCATGATTTTGCAAAACAGCGTATAATATAATTATGATATTAGTAGGTTTTGGATGCAGTATTACCGAAGGATCGAATTTGGCAGAAGATCCTAGTAAAAACTATGACTATAATACACCTTATAGGCTACAAAACTGTTGGCTAGGACAACTAAGTCAGTTAGTAGGAGCCACTTATTTAAATTTAGCAGATGCAGGCGGCAGTAATTTCTTTATTAGTCAGCAAGTTGCACAGTTTGCTAACTATGAGATGCATCAATATAGCGATCATCAAATAGTTTTTTGTATTGCCTGGACTGGAATAGATAGAACTAGTTGGTGGAATGAACACACTTATAAGTGGGTGCATAGTAAACATGTCGAACTGAAAATAGAAAAAGTCATGTTTAGAGACACTTTTAAAGAATGGGTGTTGCATAGTCGAGGCGATGAAGCAAGCGGAAATCAAGCTCTAACAGATAGTGCAAAATTATTTGTTAATAGCTTTTGCGAAGCAAATAATATACCAATCATTCAATTTAATGCCTTAGGTAATCATTGCATTTATCACAAACATAAAAATTATTATTTGCCTGAATCTAGTACACGAGATTACTTAACAGCAGAGCATTTACTGCCTTGCAGACACCCAAATGAACTAGGGCATGAAGAAATTGCAACCAGGTTGCATAATTTTATAAAAGAACATAAAATAGTATAGTTATGAATAGTATACAACAAACAATTATAGATGCCTTGCCTGGCAAGCAAAAGCGCACCACTAACGGATGGATCTCATTTAACGCTGTATGCTGCCATCACAATGGCGAAAGCATGGACAAGCGTAGCAGAGGCGGTGTAATTACAAATGGTGATGCAGTAAGTTATCACTGCTTTAACTGTAATTTTAAAACAGGATGGCAGCCCGGGAGACACATCAGTTTTAAAATGCGTAAACTACTAACGTGGTTAAACGTAGACGAAAACACACGACAGATGCTAAACATCGAAGCACTGCGTATCAAAGATACAGTGGTAGTGGACAGTGTTGAAGAAGAAAAGTTTGAAATAAAATTTAAACCTAGACCTTTGCCTGATAACACAGTAGAGTTAGCAGAGGCTCCGCAACACATACAAGACTATGTAGCACAACGTGGACTAGGCAGCGCACGTTTACTATACAGTGATACTAAGCCAGCAGGTATGTGGAAGCGTTTTATTATTCCTTGTACATACAAAAACAAACTAATTGGTTACACTGCGAGAACAACTGATGAAAACAGTAAGCCAAAATATCACAACAGTTACGACACAGGCTATGTATATGGCATGGACGATCAATTGTCTAATGCAAAGTTTGTAATTGTAACTGAAGGTATATTAGATGCAATGAGTATAGGCGGTGTTGGTATATTAAGTAATAACGCTAGTGAGACACAGGCAGAAATAATAGACACACTTGCTCGTGAAGTTATACTAGTACCAGACAGAGACAGTGCAGGACAAAGACTTATTGACGATGCACTTGAGTATGGATGGAGTGTTAGTTTCCCTGAATGGGAAAGAGATGTAAAGGATATCAACGATGCGGTTGTACGTTACGGAAAACTGTTTACACTAAAAAGTATTGTTGACGCAAAACAAACAATGAGTTTAAAAATTAATTTAATGAGAAAACGTCTTGGTTAGTCTACATCTGGAACCTACAAGCAGATGTACACTTGGTTGTCTTAGATGTGAACGTACAACGTTTTTAGATAAGTTTTCAAAGAAAAGGTTTAGTATAAACGATATAGATATACATGCACTAGAACAATTTATAGATGTACCAGTTGATTTCATAATCATTTGCGGCAATATAGGCGATCCTATATATCATCGAGAATTTTTAAAGTTAATAAAAATGTTAACTAATAAATGTAAACGTTTATCAATAGTTACAAACGGTAGTTACAAACCTCGTAAATGGTGGAAAACTTTAAATAGCATACTACGTTCAACAGATGAAGTTAGGTTTAGTATTGATGGTATCCCTGAAAATTTTACAGAATATAGAGTAAATGCAGACTGGGATAGTATACTAGTTGGTATCCAAGAATGTGTGCTAGGACCTGCTAGTACAGTGTGGAAATACATACCTTTTAGTTTTAATGAACATAATATAGAGCAGGCTAGAGAACTTAGTGAGTCACTTGGCATGGATAGATTTTGGATTACACCCAGTGATCGTTGGCTTATAAATGATCCACTTAAACCAACTGAATACACAGGACCTTTGGACACACTAAAACTGTCATATAAAAAGGAAGGTGTACGAGACTTTGATATAGATCCAAAGTGCAAAGACAACAGACATCATTTTATCACTGCCGCCGGATATTATCTACCTTGTTGTTATAGTTCGCACTATGAATTTTATTACAAAAATAGTTGGTGGAAGAATCGTGATAAACATAAAATAACAACAACTAAACTAAAAGAACAAATTAGGTACTTTGATGAATTCTATAGTACAATACATACTGAACGCTACGACTATTGCGTTTATAATTGTGGAAAGTGTAAATGAATATCTGGTTAAGTTTTGTTCCCGGCAGTGGTGCCAGCACCATTGAAGTAATCTTACGCAGTTGTACAGACTTGGATACGTTGCTGCTTGACAAAGATATTGCACTTAATAATAAGGATCCTAATGCAGTTAACGGACACGGATACAAACAGTGGCATCCTTGTGATAAACAACAGTTAATGCATCCAAACTTTGAACCGGCAACTGATAATATATTTACGCCCATAGTTCCTATGTTAGATTTTAAAGGAAAAGAAATATTTGAATACATTTCGCAAGCATATACAACCGGACAATGTTTTTTTTATCTGGGTCCTAGTAATGCTACCAGTAGTGAATTTGCACTAATTACTCAACAAAAAACTAAAACACATATAAAAGACTTTAAAAGCACAATGAAATTAAACACAGGAAACTGGTCTGAGAAAGAGTTAGATCATTGGGAATGGAGAGAATACTTTAGTTTAACTATTCCGCAGTGGTGGTTCTCAGAGATGCAGGCTCAATGGGACTCGGCAAAAAGTTTAGGATTTTATTGTGTTGATACAAAGGATATATTTGATAATTTTAAAGAGGCTAACCTTGATGTTATAGAGCGTATCGGATGTAATATAGTATACAATAATTCGTTTGAACAAAAAATACAACAATGGCAACATGGTCAAAATAAAATTTGGAAACAATGGAAAAATTATATACAATATAAAGATACAATACTAGGCAAGGCTAACTACGATGTAGACCTATTAGGAGACCTAGTTCTGGAAAGTTTAATACAATATCATTTGCGAGAGATCGGAATCGAATTAAAATGTCATGGTTTAAATAAATTTCCTACTAGTGGAGAAATTAAAAAATATTATGAGTAAAGAATATACAGCAGACTTACAAAAACTATTTTTAGAAATGATGCTACATGATGCACAGAATTTTGTGCGTGTGCAGAACATCTATAACGTAGATAACTTTGATCGCAGTTTATATGATACTGCAGTGTTTGTAAAAGAACACAGCGACGAGCATGGAGCGTTGCCCACTGCACAACAAGTAAGTGCAGTAACAGGTGTAGAACTAAAGCCTGTACCTGATATTAACGAAAGTCATAACGACTGGTTCCTTGTAGAGTTTGAAGGATTCACCAAGCGACAGGAACTAGAACGTGCCATTCTTAAAAGTGCAGACCTGCTAGAGAAAGGCGAATACGAACCAGTTGAAAAGATCATCAAGGATGCAGTGCAAATATCGCTTACTAAAGATATGGGTACAGACTACTTTGAAGATCCTCGTGCTAGGCTTATGGCACTTAAAGACAATAACGGACAGATCAGCACAGGTTGGCCCGCTATGGATCGTAAACTGTTTGGTGGCATGAACAAGGGAGAACTTAATATTTTTGCAGGTGGATCAGGATCAGGCAAGAGTTTGTTTATGCAGAACCTAGCAGTTAACTGGGTAACACAAGGACTAAATGGCGTGTATTTGACACTGGAACTTAGCGAAGGTCTAAGTGCTATGCGTATTGATAGCATGCTTACAAATGTAAGCACCAAAGAAGTATTCAAAGACTTGGATACTGTTGAGATGAAAGTTAAGATGACAGGCAAGAAAGCAGGTAACTTGCAAATCAAATACATGCCTGCCCAGAGTAACGTTAATGATATTCGTGCATATTTGAAAGAACTACAAATAAAAAACAATTGGAAAGTAGACTTTTTACTAATTGACTATTTAGATTTGCTTATGCCAGTTAGTGCTAAAGTAAGCCCAAGTGATTTGTTTGTTAAAGACAAGTATGTTAGTGAGGAACTACGCAACTTGGCTAAGGAACTGGACTGTGTGTTTGTAACAGCATCGCAGTTAAACAGAGGTGCAGTTGATGAAATAGAGTTTGATCATTCGCACATCAGTGGCGGTCTTAGTAAGATCAACACAGCAGACAATGTGTTTGGTATTTTTACAAGTCGTGCAATGCGCGAGCGTGGACGTTATCAGATACAGTTAATGAAAACTAGAAGTAGTAGCGGTGTAGGTCAAAAGATTGATTTGGAGTTTGATATTGAAAGTCTGCGCATCCGAGACTTGGGTGAGGATGAGGAGTATCAACAGTTTAAGAAACAGTCAAGCAGTATATATGATCAACTTAAAAACAAGGATAACGCTGGTGTAGTTGACGCAGGTGACGATCCTGCAGGCAAGATCACTGCAAGTGTGCAAAGCAGTAAACTAAAGAATATGCTTGCTGGACTTAAAACTAGTGACTAAATGCTAGTAATTACCCCAACCAAAAGTTACGTTTTGCCTGACAAAAATGGAATAGTAATTGTTATTGACCATCAACCGCCGTCTCCTACCAACGCTACAATAGAAGCTGATTTTGAAACAGCCAGTGTTTATCAAGATCAATCTTATAACAATATAGAACAGATTATTAAAGATCATAATATAGATGTAGAACATGTATACCTGGACCATTACTTATACTGGCTGGATTTTCCATATCCTCATACATGTATTCCAACAATGTTTTTGGAATTCTGCGATGAATTTCTACTATATGCTATCCCAGAAGAATATTCAGATGAGCAAAATTGCTTTATAATGATGAACAAACGCAGAGAGAACAGACTTCTTGTTAGCGCATGGTTTAGTCAAAATAAAAATGTAAATTTTGACTACAGTCAAGGCTGGGAAGTAGAATATAATGATTATAATAAAATTGAAGAATACACACGGCTGACACCCTACAAACTGGGTAGTTTTTTAAATAAAAAATTTATACCATATAAAAACAATGTTGACGGCTTGATTAACGGTTGCTATAACGAACCTGCACCTAACAAGGATGACAGTGTTTCTGGTATAAAGGGGATGTGGAATAACATTTTTAAAGAAAAGTTTTGTTCTAGTACCTTTAGTA
>Ga0209232_1001504_pt1 | contig 12470 bp, 11 predicted proteins | sample ETNvirenome_2_60_FD_184066 | JGI IMG/M metagenome (GOLD analysis project Ga0209232, IMG submission 184066) | Marine viral communities from the Pacific Ocean - ETNP_2_60 (SPAdes) (version 2) | ecosystem: Environmental > Aquatic > Marine > Oceanic | place: Pacific Ocean | collected 2013-06-22
CTCGACACGAACGGTTTTTCGTATTGGATGGCGCCCTGAATGGCGGCGGCAAAGCCGCCGCTATGACGTCAGACGGGTTCGGCGATCCTTCGGGATTGCCGCCCGCTGGCCGTGCCGGTGGCTGCCGCTTCGCGGCACCGCCGCCTAACCTTGTCGTTCGCTAAGCGAACGCCTTGGTTACGCGCCTGCCACCGTCAATACATATGCTGCCCGCCATTGATCGACATCGTCGATCCGGTCACGAACCCTGCGTCCTCGCTGCACAGAAACGCCACGCCGCGCGCGATTTCGTCGGCCTGGCCCAGACGCCCGACGGGAATCTTGGCGACGATCTTTTCCAGTACCTGCGGCGGCACTGCGGCGACCATGTCGGTGTCGATATAGCCCGGTGCGATCGCGTTGACGGTGACGCCCTTTTTGGCGCCTTCCTGCGCCAGCGCCTTGGTGAAACCGTGGATGCCCGATTTCGCCGCGGCATAATTGACCTGGCCATATTGGCCGGCCTGGCCGTTGATCGATCCGATGTTGACGATGCGGCCCCAGCCGCGCTCGATCATGCCGCCAAAGGTCGCCTTCGCCATGTTGAAGCAGCCGCCCAGATTGACGCGCATCACATCGTCCCAATCGCCATAGCTCATGCGGGCGAGGGTGCCGTCGCGGGTGATGCCGGCATTGTTGACGACGATGTCGACGGGGCCGAATTCCTCAGCGATACGGGCGCAGCTGTCGAGGCATGCCTGATGGTCGCCGACGTCCCATTTCATCGCCGCGATGCCGGTGCGGTCGGTAAAGGCCTTCGCCTTCTCGTCATTGCCGCCATAATTGGCGATGACGGTGACGCCCTGCTCCTGCAATTTCAGGCTGATCGCCTCCCCGATGCCCCGGCTGCCGCCGGTGACGATTGCTACGCGTGCCATGAATCAAGCTCTCCCACACAATTATTGCGCCAGACTAGGGCGCGGTGCGGGGCGCCGCAAGTTTACCGAAACGTCAATTGCAAAGCTATTCAGGCGGCTAGTTGCTCACTTGGACGCGCAGCTTTGAAAAGTCGCCGACGGCCAAGTCGGCCTTGTCGATCGTGACCACCAGATTGTCGCCATCGCCGAACATCCGGCTCATCAGCCCGCTGGTCGGCAGTTCGAGCAGCACGGCGTCGCGGTCCTCGTCAAAATCATGGACATAGCGGAACGGTTCATGCCCGATCGCCGCCATTTCGCGCGCCGCCAGGTCGCGCCAATAGGGCTCGTAAAAGGCGCGCATCGGCGCCGACAGACTGTCCGGATTGGCGCACCAGGTGTGCTTGGCGCGGTCGAACAGGATCGTCTGATAATCATGGACCCACAAATTGGCGTCGCTGCGGTGCGTCGTCAGCGGCAGGGTGATTATTTGGTGCGTTTCGGCGCCGGTTTCGGGGTCGATGCGGTGCACCGCCTTCGCCCAATGGATCGCGTGCAGCGCCGCCATCACCGCGGTCGCGTCGCTGGCCGAAAAGGCTTCTTTCGCTGCGCTGTCGTGGATGATGGCGATGATCTCGTCGGCGCGGGTGCGCGCCTCGCGGTTGATCGCGGCGCGCTGTTCCAGTTCGACGATCGCCTCGGCGCTCACGCCTGGTGGCGGCACCGCTTCGGTGGTCAGCCGGTCGAGCCGCATTTCCAGCAGCGCGGCCAGCGCGGTCATGCTGCCCCAGTCGAACGGATGAAAGGCGGGGTCGGCGATGTCATAGCTGCGGTCATATAGCGTCGCGCCGGGTTCGTTCGCATCGGCCGCGATCCGCGGATCGGCATCGCCGGGCCGCACCGCGACCAGATCGACCGGCCATTCGGGAAAGGCGCGCACCGCAAAGGGCTCGAGGTCGCCAAAGCGCAGGCCGCCATGCGGCCCGAACCAGCCATCGGGATCGTCGAGCGCTAGCGGCGGCGATACCGCCGCATCGGTGTCGCGCAGGTGGACGACCTGCATATGATAGCCGCGGCGATGGATGAAAAAGGCGAGCGCGCCGTCGCGCGGCCCCAGCCCGTCCCACAGCGCCGGCGGCAGGCTGGCGCAGTCGACCTGGGCCAGGAAATCGGCGGGTTCGCCGTCGATCTGCGGCCAGTCCATACCGCTGGGCAAGCGCGGCCGTCCGCCGATCCAGCTGTTGGTTGAAATCGCATCGCGCGGCGGGATCTGGGGCACCAGGCGCAGAGTGACCGCCTCAACCGCGCTCTGTTCGATCCGATGCGCTTCGTCTTCCACCTCAGAGGCCATGGCGCCGAGCGTCGCCTCGATCGCGGCCGGTTCGCCATCGGTGGCAGGTATTGGCCGGTAATCATAGTCGGTCTCGGCTTGCGGTTCGAGCGGCGCCTTGCCGCTCACCCGCGCCAGCCGCGATGCGGAGATTTCGACCGGTTCGGCCTCGACTTTTGTCTTGCGCGAAAGTTTCGGCATCCGGCTTTCACCCGGTGCGCGGGGAGCGCGCGGCGCGGCAGGAACGGTGCGCGGACGGCGGCGCCACCACATGGCAAAGACGACCGCCACAAAGGCCAGCGTGACCCCGGCCAGCATCAATGCTGCCGATTGGACCTCGTTCATGGCGTATCTCCAAAGTGGCCGCGACCGGACCGTTTCGGTGCCGCACCGGAGCAATCTAGCGCATGGACCTAAACAGTTGGTAAGCGTGGGAGATTAAAGCCAGCCCGCCAGCTCGCGGCGCATCAGCGTCTCCAGCATCGCCATGCCCGGCGCTTCGGCGTTCAGGCACGGCAGATAAGCGAAGCGTCCGCCGCCCGCGCCCTCTAACTGTTCCTGGCCGCGGATCGCCAGCTCTTCGAGCGTTTCCAGGCAGTCGGTGGCAAAGCCCGGCGCAAAAATCGCGACGCTCTGGCCCGCTTTGCCAAAGGCTTCGAGCTGGGTGTCGGTCGCCGGTTCAAGCCATTTGGCGCGGCCAAAGCGCGACTGGAACGCCACCTCGACCGGGCGGCCCAGCGCGTCGGCCAGCAATCGCGCCGTCTTGCGGCACTGGCAATGATAGGGGTCGCCCAGATGCAGCGTGCGTTCGGGCATGCCGTGGAAGCTGGCGAGCAGCACGTCGGGGGTGAAATCGAGCGCCGCCAGCCCCGCCTCGACCGACGCCCTCAGCGCGCCGATATAAGCGGCATCGTCGTGATAGGGCGGCAGGTAGCGGACCGCCGGTTGCCAGCGCAGCCGGGCCAGATGGGCGCCGACCGCATCGACCACCGTCGCGGTCGTCGCGGCGCAATATTGCGGATACATCGGCGCGATCAGGATGCGCTGGCACCCCGCCGCGATCAGCGCATCGATCGCCGGGCCGATCGCGGGTTTGCCGTAACGCATCGCATAAGCGACCCGCACCGTATCGCCGAACAGCGGCTGCAACGCCGCGCTTTGGGCGCGGGTGATCGCGGCCAGCGGCGATCCCTCGTCGGTCCACACCTGCGCATAGGCATGCGCCGATTTTTTAGGCCGGGTGGTCAGGATGATGCCGCGCAGGATCGGCTGCCACAATATTTGCGGGATCTCGACAACGCGGCGGTCGGACAGGAATTCGGCCAGATAGCGCCGCACCGACGGCGCATCGGGCGCGTCGGGGGTGCCCAAATTGACGAGCAGCACGCCGATACCCGGCGCCGCGACGGGCGGATGATCGGGGGGCAGGGTCAAAGCGGTTGCCCCGAAAGCGGCAGGCGGCGGATGCGGCGGCCGGTCGCGGCGAACATCGCATTGGCGATCGCGGGCGCGACGACGGGCACCGCGATCTCGCCCAAGCCGCCCGGTTCGCGGTCGCTGTCGACAAACTCGACCAATATCTGCGGCGTTTGCGACAGCCGCGGCAGGCCGAGTTGGCCCAGCTTGCGCGCCGTCGCCACCCCGCCCGCATAATCGGTGGTCGCCCCGACCGCGGCGGCCAGGCCAAAGATCAGCCCGCCCTCAATCTGTTGCCGCGCGACCGCCGGATTGACGAGGCGCCCGGCGTCGACGACCGCGACCAATTGTTCGACCTGCAACCCCTTGTCGCTTTGCCGGGCGGTCGCCATCAGCGCGATATGGCTGCCGCGCATGCTGTGGCACGCCAGCCCCTGCGCGGTTCCGGGCAACCCGCCCTCCCACCCGCCAAGGCTGGTCGCGGTGAGCAGGCAGCGCGCGATCAGCGGCGCGTTGCCAAGCATCGCCATGCGATAGGACAAGCCATCGGTGCCGGCGCGCGTCGCCATTTCGTCGATGAAGCATTCGGTGAAAAAGGCGGTGTAGCTGTCGGCATTGCCGCGCCAGCGCCCGGTCGGCAGTCCGATGTCGGCGGGGCAATGGTCGACCGCATGATGGGGCAGGGCATAGCTGGTCGCTGCGCCCTCGACCGCGGCGGCGTCGGCGCTGCCTGCCGCCGCGCGCTGGGCGACGTCGGCGGGGATATTGTCGAACAACCGCGCGCGCACCTCATGATTGGTGGGCGGCACCGCGATCCGCGTCACCAGCGCGTCGATCCCGCCCGCGGCGTTCAGCGTCGCGCTCAGCCGCGCCCGCGCCGGCGCGCGCGGCGGCAAGCGCATGATTTCTTCGGCGCGCGACCAGGCGAGCTGGACCGGGCGCTTGACCTCCAGCGCGATGATCGCCGCCTGCACCGCGGCGCTATGATCCAGACAGGCATCGAACGATCCGCCCGCCATCATCGGGAACAGGATGACATCGCCCGCCGCCAGCCCGGTCGCCTGCGCGATGGCGTCGCGGCATTGCGCGGGTGCCTGCGTCGCGACCCACACGCGCAGCCGCCCGCCGTCGGGCGCCGCGGTGGCGGTGCGCGTTTCGACGGCGGCATGCAGCGCGGGGGCGACGGCATATTCGGCGACGATCTTGGTGCGCCCTGTCATCGCTTCGGCGACGTCGCCGCTGCTCGATATGCGATAGCCGCCATCGTTCAATGCCTGCTTCAGCGCCGCATCGATGCGGTCCGTTGAAATCGGCGTCCCCGCGGTTTCAAACACCGGCGCAAAGCGGTCGAGCGCGCGGTTCGCCGCCCACCAGTTGCGCGCCACCGCCGCGACCCAGCGCTCGTGGGTGACGACATGGAGCAGGCCGGGCGCGGCCATTCCCTTGGTGCGGTCGATACCCTTCAGCCGCGTCGCACCCAGCGGCCCCTGGCGGATCGCGGCAAACACCATGTCGGGCAGGCGGATGTCGCCGGCATAATTGGCCGACCCGTCGATCTTGGCGGGCAGGTCGAGCCGCGTCAGCTCCTTGCCAAAGAGCGGGTCGCCGCTGCTGGCGCGATAGATCGGTTCGGCGGGCGGTTCGAGGCGCGCCGCCGCAGCCGCAACCTCACCGAACCGCAGCTTTTTCTGGCCCAACAGGACAAAGCCGTCCTGCGTGTCGCAGTCTTCCCAGTCGGCGTCCCAGCGCGCCGCCGCCGCCATCATGAGCAGCGCCCGCGCCTGCGCGGCGGCGGCGCGGCACGGTCCCTCGAACATTCGCACCGACGAGCTGTTCGCGGTCAGCATCACCGCGTGGCGTACCGCCCACTCGCGCCGCGCCCAACTGCGGACGTCGGACACGAAATCGGGCACCCCGGCGCGCGGGGTAAACACCGCGCTATCCTCGTCGACCAGCAGCGTGTTGGTATAAAGCGCGCTGATCGGCGCGGTTTCGACCGCGATCGTCCGCCAGTCGGCGCCGAGCTCGTCGGCCATGATCTGCGGCAGCAGCGTCGTGACGCCCTGACCCATCTCGCATTGCGGGACGACGGCGCTGATATGCCCGTCGTCGCCAATCTTCAGAAAGGCGTTAAAGACATGCTCGTCGGGCGCGGCGGTCAGATTGGGCTGATAGTCGCGCGGCCACAGGCTCCACGCGATCGCCAGCCCGCCCGCCGCGGTCGCGCCGACCAGCATCTGGCGGCGACTGACGTGCGGCAGGCGCCGCTTTTTGAAATCCATGGTGTCGCGAATACCCGCCATCGCCGACGCTGATAAGCGGCACGAGTCGCAAGGGCAAAGGCTTTTGATGGAGCCACGCGCTCACTCTTTCACCGTTCGCCCTGAGCTTGTCGAAGGGCGGTTCTTTCCTTCAGCGACGTCCAAGAGAAGAACGGTGCTTCGACAAGCTCAGCACCAACGGTTTGGGAGCGCTTACCACCCCCAAGGCGCAGGCGGCGGGGCGACCGGTTGGCGGTAATCAAAGCTCACGCGGAAATCGCGCCCTTCGCGACTCAGGCCATAGGTATAGCCGTCCGCGGTGGTCTCGACCGACCAGATATTGCTGTTCGACACGCTGCGCCCGGTGCGGGTGAACAGCGCAATCGATTCGGCGTCGACCGGAAAGGTCTGGCGCATTGCCGTCCCGGCATCGGCGGTGTCGCCGCCATACATCGTCAGCTCGTCCTTGCTGCCATCGGCGTGGCGATGATCATGCTTGAGCCGCAAGCCGGTCGCCGTGCGGGTGATGATCCAGGTGCGCGAGCGGTCCCAGCCGCCGTCGGGGCCAACGCCGTCGATGTGGAAGGGGATTTCGATGCGGTCGGGGGTACAGCGGCGGATATGCATCACCATCGCCTTGCCGCGCATATCGGCATCGGCGTCCTGATTGCTGGCCAGTTTGCCCGCATAGGCCTGGCCGCACCGCGCGGTCAGGTCGGCGAAGAAGGCATCTTGCGGCTTGGCGGGAACCTGAGTCGAGGCACAACCGGCCAGTGCGGTCGCGGCGAGCAGCGCCAGCGCGGCCTTCACCGCAGCAGCCCCAGCCGCGGAATCTCGATCTTGGGACAGCGGTCCATGACGACCATCAGCCCCGCGGTATCGGCGCGCTTGGCCGCGGCGTCGTTGATCACCCCCAGCTGCATCCACACCGCCTTGGCGCCGTGAACGATCGCTTCGTCGACCGCCGACCCGGCGTCGTCGCTGTTGCGGAAAATATCGACGATCTCGGCGGGCGGTTCGACATCGGCGAGCGTTGCGACGACCGGCGCACCATGGATGGTCTTGCCGGCATGGCCTGGATTGACCGCGATCACATCATGGCCCTGCGCCAGGAGAAAGGCGAGCACACCGTTCGACGCGCGCGCCGGGTTGGGCGACGCGCCGACCACCGCGATGCGGCGCTTTTGCCCGAGCAGCTCGCGGATTTCGCTTTCGTCGTTGATCGCCATATCGCTTTACCCCTGTTTGCGCGCTTGCAGCCACGCGGCGACCTTTGCCGCTATGGCATGGAACGGCTCGCCCGCCGGGTCGGTTCCAGCGGCGGGCGGCACGCCGCCATCGCTCGCCAGGCGGATGCCCATCGCCAGCGGGACGCGGCCCAGAAAGTCGAGCCCCATCACCTTGGCCGCGGCCTCGGCGCCGCCGCTGCCGAACGGATCGCTGACCTCGCCGCAATGCGGACAGGCATAGCCCGCCATATTCTCGACCAGCCCGATGATCGGCACCGCGGCCTGTTCAAACAGGCTGACCGCGCGCGTCGCGTCCATCAGCGCCAGATCCTGCGGGGTCGACACGATCACCGCGCCCGCGGGCTTGTGCTTCTGGATCATCGTCAGCTGAACGTCGCCGGTGCCCGGCGGCAGGTCGACGATCAGCGTGTCGATGTCGCCCCAGCTCGCATCGACCAGCTGCTCCAGCGCCTTGCCCGCCATCGGGCCGCGCCACGCGATCGCCTGCCCCGGCGCCGCGATCTGCCCGGTCGACAGCATCGGCACACCATAAGCGTTGGGGACCGGGATCAGTTTCGACCCGCGCGATTCGGGTTTCACATGCTCGCTGTCCATCAGGCGGGGTTGCGAGGGGCCATAGATGTCGGCATCGACCAGCCCGACCTTCACCCCCAGCCGCAACAGCGCGACCGCCAGATTGGCGGCAAGGGTCGATTTGCCGACCCCGCCCTTGCCGCTGCCGACCGCGATGATCGTCATCGCCTTTTTCTCGGCGGTCATCGCGATGCGCACTTCGCGCACCCCCGCTTCGCCGAGCAGGCCCGCGCGCAGCTTGTCCTCCAGCGGTTGGCGATCCTCGGCCGCCAGCCCCGACACGTCGAGCACGACCGCCAGCAATCCGGCATCATCGAGCAAACGCAGCCCCGATGTTCGCCCGTCGCTCAGTTCGGCGGCGGCGGCGGTCAGGCGGGCGATGGCGGCGCTTTGATCGGTCATGTCCGCGGCAGATAGGCATGCGCGGGTCAATTGCCAGCCATTTTCGCGCGCCCCCCCTGTTAATCGCGCGCGCCGACCCTATAAAAGCCTTATGAACGATAATATCGACGGCAGCATCGGACGCCGCAGCCCCAGCGGATTGCGGCAATTTTTCGGGTCGATCCTTCAGATGACCAAAAGCCCGTGGGGCAGTGGTCCCGGCAAGGGCGACGACGGCGGCGGCAAGGGCGGCGGCGATGGCAAACGCCCCGGCCCGCGCAACCCGTGGGTGACCCCCGATCCGATCGACATCAATCGCGGCCGCAAGCCGCGCGGCCCCTCGGCGCTCGACGAGCTGCTGCGCAAGGGGCGCGGCGGCTTTGGTGGCGGCGGCTCGGGTGGCGGCGGTCAGTTCAACCTGGGCGATTCGGCGAAATTCTGGAAATGGGGCGTGCTCGCCGCGGCGGTGCTGTGGGTGATCTTTTCGTCCTTCCACATCGTGCCGCCCGAAAAGGAAGGCGTCGTCACCCGCCTCGGCAGCTATTCGCGCACCGTCGGCCCCGGCGTGAAATTCACCTGGCCGGCGCCGATCGAGCGCATCCGGCTCGAAGACGTGCGGGCGATCCGCACCATGGCGGTCGGTTCGCCCAATGCGACCGACGAAAATTTCGTGCTGACCCGCGACCAGAGCCTGGTCGACCTCGCCTATGAAGTGCGCTGGTCGGTGCGCGATCCCGAGCTGTTCTTTTTCCAGCTCGCCGATCCCGAGGGCACGATCCGCGAAGTCGCTGAAAGCTCGATGCGCGCCACCGTTGCCAATTTCAACCTGACCGATGCGATCGGCCCCGGCCGCGTCGAGATCGAGGCGCAGGTGCAGCAACGCATGCAGGAATTGCTCAACCAATATCGCGCCGGCGTTGCTATCCAGGGCATCGCGATCCGCCAGGCCGACCCGCCGAGCCAGGTCGACGATGCGTTCAAAGAAGTCACCGCGGCGCTGCAGGAGCGCGAATCGGCGATCAACCTGTCGCGCGCCTATCAACAGCAGGTGCTCGAACGCGCCCGCGGCGACACCGCCGCCTTCGACCAGATTTACGAACAATATCGGCTGGCGCCGGGGGTGACCCGCAAGCGCCTTTATTATGAAACGATGGAGAATGTGTTGTCGAATGTCGACAAGACCGTCGTCGAAGCGCGCGGGGTGACCCCCTATCTGCCGCTGAACGAGGTCCAGAAACGGATTCCCGCCACGCCGCCGGCCGCGGCGACGAAGGGAGGCGAATGATGTTGACTTCGCTGTTCCAGAACCCCGTGCGCCTGCTCGTCGGGGTCGTCGCGCTGCTCGTCATCCTGTCGCAGTCGCTGGCGATCGTCCCCGAGGACAAGCAGGCGCTGATCCTGCGCTTCGGTGAAATCGAACGCACTGTGAACCGCTACAAGGCGAATGAGGATTTCGGCAGTTCGGGCGCGGGCCTCGTCCTGCGGGTGCCGTTCACCGACGGCATCCAATATATCGACAAGCGCATCATGGGCGTGAACATGGAGCGCCAGCAGGTGCTGTCGACCGATCAGCAGCGGTTGCAGGTCGACGCCTTTGCGCGCTTCCGCATCACCAATCCGGTGCGCATGTACACCGCGATCCGCACCGAGGAGCGGTTGCAGCAACAGCTCGCGACGATCCTGGGCTCGTCGCTGCGCAACGAGCTTGGCAAGCGCACCTTTGCGACCCTGCTGTCGCCCGAACGCGGCGCGGTGATGGACAATATCCAGGTCGCGCTGAACCGTGAGGCGAATAAATATGGCGCCGAGGTCATCGATGTGCGGATCAAGCGTGCTGACCTGCCCGAAGGCGCGACGCTGATCGCGGCGTATAACCGCATGCGCTCGGCGCGCCAGCAGGAAGCCACCGCGATCCGCGCCGAAGGGCAAAAGGAAGCGCAGATCATCCGTGGTAACGCCGATGGTGAAGCGGCGCGCATCTATGCCGCCAGCTTTGGCAAGGATCCCGAATTTTACGATTTCTACCGCGCCATGCAGAGCTATCGCCAAACCTTCCTGGGTGAAAATAACCAGGGCGGAACCTCGATCATCATGTCGCCCGACAATGAATATCTGAAGCGTTTCAGCGGCGGTTGATCGGGCCCGGCGCGCCGGTGAATGGAACCGAAAGCGCCCGTTCATGTTCAATTGGCGTTCAGCCGCTGCGCCGCAGACCGCCGCAGCCGGGGTTAATGAATTTTTCGGATGAGAAGAGGATTACCGATCGTGCGTTATGTTTATGGCATCACTTCGGCCTTGCTGGCGGGTGGGACTGCGCTGGCGCTGGTCACCCAATCCCCCGTCGGCGCGCAGGTCGCGCAGAATGAACAGAGCGAAATCGCCAAGGTCGTGCCGCGTTCGGGCGCGCCGGAGAGCTTTGCCGATCTGGTCGAACAATTGCAGCCCGCGGTGGTCAACATCTCGACCAAGCAGGAGGTCACGCTGGGCGTGCGGCTCAATCCCTTTGCGGGGACGCGCGAGCCGATCACCCAGGAACAGCAGGGCGGCGGGTCGGGCTTCCTGATCTCGGCCGACGGCTATATCGTCACCAACAACCATGTGATTTCGGGCGGTCCGCGCGGCGAGGCGGTCAATCAGGTCACGGTGACGCTGACCAACCAAAAGGAATATCGCGCGACGATCGTCGGCCGCGATGCCGCATCCGACCTCGCGCTGCTCAAGATCGACGCCGGCGGCCTGCCGTTCGTGAAATTCGCCGACAGCAGCACGGCGCGCGTCGGCGACTGGGTCGTCGCGATCGGCAATCCGCTTGGTCTCGGCTCGACGGTGACCGCGGGGATCATCTCGGCGGTTCAGCGCAACATCGGCCAGGGCGGCGCCTATGACCGCTATATCCAGACCGATACCGCGATCAACCGCGGCAATTCGGGCGGCCCGCTGTTCGACCTGCAGGGCAATGTCGTCGGCATCAATAACATGCTGATCTCGCCGGTCGGCGCCAATATCGGCGTCAACTTCGCGATCCCCGCCGACGCGGCGATCCCGGTGATCAACGCGCTGCGTGCGGGCGAAAAGGTCCAGCGCGGCTATCTCGGCATCGGCATCGCGCCGGTTGACGAGGATCTGGCGGCGGCGCTCGGCCTTCCCAAGGATCGCGGCGAGTTCATCCAGCGCGTCGAACCCGCACAGGCGGGCGAAAAGGCCGGGCTGAAGCGCGGCGACGTGGTGACCAAGGTCAATGGCCGCGAAGTCACGCCGCAGCAGACCTTGTCCTATATCGTGTCGAACACCAAACCCGGCACGCGCATCCCGCTTGAAATCATTCGCGACGGCAAGCCGATGACGCTCAACGTCCTCGTCGGCACGCGTCCGCCCGAGGAAGAGCTGGCGGGCACCACCTTCGATCCTGAAGCGGAGCAGACCGAGCCCGAGGATGCGACCGGCGCCGCCGACAAGGCGATCCAGGAAGAACTGGGCCTGGCGGTGCAGGTCGTCACCCCCGACATCGCGCGCGCGGTCGGGGTCGATGCCAATACCAAGGGTCTGGTGATCGGTGCCGCTTCGGCGAACAGCGATGCGGGCCGCAAGGGGCTGCGCCGCGGCGACGTGATCCTCAGCGCCAATCGGGTGCCGGTTGCGACCAGCGACGCGCTGGCCAAGGCGGTCGCCGACGCCAAGCGGGCGGGGCGCGATGCGGTGCTGCTCGAAATCCTGCGTCGCGGCGGTCCGTCGGCGTTCATCGCGGTGCGGGTGAAATAAGCCTCCGACCCTGACCCGATCAAAGGGCGCCGGATCAGCTGATCCGGCGCCCTTTTCATTTGCGCGCCCGCGATCATGTTCCTATTATGTTCCAGCAACATCGAGTCGGGAGAAATTTCATGATTGGCTATGTGACCCTGGGCACCAGCGACCTGGCAAAAGCGGCGGTCTTTTACGACGCGATCGCCGCCGAGCTCGACACCCCGCGGATGATGGAGTTCGACACCTTCATCGCGTGGGGCAAGCCGGGCGGTGCGGCCGGCATCGGGCTGACCAAGCCGTTCGACGGCAATGCCGCAAGCGTCGGCAACGGCGTCATGGTGGCGCTGCAGGCGGCGGACAAGGACCAGGTCCAGCGCCTCTACGACATCGCGCTCGCCAACGGCGGCACCTGCGAAGGCCCCCCGGGACCGCGCGGCGAAGGCTTTTACGCCGGCTATTTCCGCGACCCGGACGGCAACAAGCTAAACGCCTTCATTATGGGGTGATGGGTCGGCGCTGACGTCGGCTTTGGGGTGGTTTTGAGACATTCCCCTCCCTTTTAGGGAGGGGTTAGGGGTGGGTGCGAGCGAAGCGAGCTGAGGCAGAGCGCCGCCTTCGGCGG
>Ga0209232_1001507_pt1 | contig 12453 bp, 10 predicted proteins | sample ETNvirenome_2_60_FD_184066 | JGI IMG/M metagenome (GOLD analysis project Ga0209232, IMG submission 184066) | Marine viral communities from the Pacific Ocean - ETNP_2_60 (SPAdes) (version 2) | ecosystem: Environmental > Aquatic > Marine > Oceanic | place: Pacific Ocean | collected 2013-06-22
CAGGGTCACGATATGTCTCTGTTTTGTTGATTTGCTCTGCAGTGGCTACTGCTGAACTATGTCCTGCAACGATTACACCAAAGTGGCTTGATCCAGTAGAAGTTGCTCCTGTAGGACCATTACCGACTTCAGGTAGGTTGTTTGACATAAACACTTTGAAGCCATGCAAGTTGCTAAAGATCATTCCATTTTTGAGTTCGTCCTTTGAAGAAACAAAGTCACCATTCATAATTCTGGAGTCTTCATCTTTTAGCAATTCAGCAAAGACTGGGTCGATTACAAGCCATCTTCCCTCTTTATCAACAAACTGTTGGTCAAGCTTTCGCCCCATTCTGTTGATAACAGCTAGAGGTGTAGCATGTGCAGCAGTGGTATTAACACCATCGCCCATTCCTCTTGGCTGAACAACAATAGAGTTGCCTGAAGAACCACCGTTGAAGTCTTCAGCATCTACCTGCATAGTTGCAAGCAGTTCGTTTGAAGCAGCAGTTGATACAGCTTTAGAACCAGACACAGATGTATTTACAGAGCTTGGTCTAGCGTGTAGAGCAGTCTGTGCGTAACCTGATAGGTAGCCTAGTACTTCCTGATCGTACTGATCTGAAAGTCTGTAAGCAGCCCTGTCGGTTGCTAAAGATTGAAAGTTGACGTGTGAATGAGCTTCCTCAATGTCATCGACTTTAAATGCAAAATAGTTTGCTTTGTCAACGGTAAGAGAAAAGTCCTCATCGTCCAAGTCCTGAGGTGTGATAGTAGTACCACGAGCATAAGATTTTACAGTAATCTCAGGCTCTTTGATAATTTTAACAGTATCACCCATCTGAGCAATTTCACCAAAATAGTCAGAATTTGTGATACCCTCCACAACAGATGACTTACGGAAAGCAAGCTGTACCTGTTTGGAATAGATTATTGGCGAAAAGTTACCATTAGGTAAATTGCCATAACCTGCAGCGGTTGAAAAAGCCATAGTTAATCCTCCTTACTTTTTCAGGGTCACAGATACAAATTACAATTATTGATTAGGGGCTAACTTAGATCAAGGTGCAGTTGTACATACTGGGCTTGTTAAATTAGGTAAGTCTCACCATATTGTCGTTTGTGATGTAATGCACACAATAGGTATCCAGAAGGGGCTATATGTGTGCATTCTAAGTATTATACATAGTTATATGTATAAATTTCTAAATGTCAACTTTTTTATCTAGCAGAACCAGATACATCATAGACAAACTTACCAGTTCGTATAGCTTCCATGACTTCATCGGCTCTCTTCTCATACTCCTGTGATGACATCTTTTGTACTTGAGATTCCTTTAGATATGTAGACTCCTCGTTAGTCTGAGGTTTAGTGCGTGTTGACTTTGGATTTGTAGCTAATGCTGCATCCTTTGAGCTTGTCTTTTTCTTGCCAATATTTTTATCAGCTTTGTAAAGATCAATAGCTCTGGCTGCAGATAGTGCATCATTATCATTTTCATATAGAGCTTTCTGCACCCACTGTGGTTGCTCTTCAGCCCAGTTATGAAAGTCATCATCCTCACGAATGTCCACAAAATCAGGATGTAGTTTTAATAATTCTACTTCAGCTTTCTCCTTCGTAGCTGATTCCTGCATCTCATTTATTTTCTGAATCCTAGACTCAAGCTCTTGTGCTTGTTCTTTAGATTTTTTGATAGCTATGGTTTCTACTATACCTGCTACATCAGGATACTTTTTTGTCCATGCTTCAATGTCCTCATCAGACTTTGGTAGCTCTATTTGTTTTTTAGTAGCACTATCAAGCTGTTCCTTTAGCTGATTTATCTGCTCCTGTAGATCAGATTCTTTTTGTTGAGCATGTCTTCTAAGATCACCATAGCGTTTCTTAAAAGTTTTCTCTTCTGCAGTGGTAGGCTCTTGCTCCTCTTGAGCTTCTTCCTTCACCTCACCTTTGTTCTCTGCAATAAGCTGATCTAATTCCTCTTGATCTTTTTGAATTTTATCTTCTCGTGAATACTTACGAGATGCTAATGCCATTACCTTCTTAGGTGTAGCATCTTGTACCATTACTTTTGCTTGTGCTTCTGCCATTTACTTTACCTTTCGTTAGGGCTAACTGTATGCCATGTTAGATGGGGAGTTAGGTAGCCAACATAGTGTGGATTTATTTTTTACGTGATGAAGCCAATCCACCCTTCTTCATTCGTTTGGGTTTAACTTTGGGTTTAGCTAAACCACCTTTCTTTAGTCTCTGTGGTTTCATAGGTTTTGTAGGTACACCACCTACATAAAACCCACCAGTAGGACCAAATCTTTCTCCTGCTGTTTTGTCGCCACCAGTTCCTATTGATTGTGATGTTTGAGTTCTACCCCTGTCTCCAAAAGGATTACCTGTTAGATCTGCATATGTGTCAGTCTTAGGAGCAGGTCGAGATGGTTGAGATGGTTGACCAAAGTCTCCACCAAAGAAATCATCTATAGCTGAAAAACTATCACTACTACCTCCACCATCTCTATCATCATCACTAGGTGTATAGGTAGGAGTGTAGGCAGGAGTTTGTTTTATTCTATTATCTGTTTTAATTCCAAATCTCTCTTCTGAAGGACTAAATATTTTTTGACCAAGAGTTCTAGTGTCATCCATTCTTTCTCTTTGAGCTGCTCTTTGCTCTCTTCTACTAAATCCGTAGTCAGGTTGAAACTGTGTTCTTGAAAGTCTAAAGGGTGCAGACTCTTCACTTCTGTCTATCTGACCTTCAATAAGTTTTTGTTCATCAATGTCTTGATCTCCTAATCGTTTCTCAGCTTCTACTTTTTGAGATTCTATAATGGGTGTATTAATAAAACTTTTTTCATCAAATATAGTAGAAGGATCTCCTACATCTACAGAAGGAAAAGCTCCTGAAGCTGTTGGGTCTATTGCAGGTAGTCCTAATGTAGGATCTCCTGCTACAGCAGGTGTTATTGGTTCTGCAAATCCAGATGCTTGTTCTCCTAATTCTACAGGAAGTCCTGATGGTTGTGGTTCTGCAGGAGGTTGTCTTTTATCTATATCCATTCCCATACCACCCTCTGTGATATACTTTTGAAATCCTTCTCTACTAGCATCAATAAGCAGATCTTGATTATTTGAATTTGATCCTACTGCTTTACCTGCAGCTTTTGTTGCACCTGCAGTATTACCACTTTTTATTGCTTTCTCAAAATCCGTTAGTTCCTGACCTTGTTCTGTGTTACTTAGTATACCTATGCCCTGCAATAACTTTTTACCTAAAGTACCTATACCACCTGATCCATTCTTTCGTAGACTTTCAGCAGTTGCTAACACAATTTTTCTTTGTTCACCAGTAAGCTTTCTTCTCTTTAGTTCTTCTTGTACAGCGTTTAGTCCAGTTGGAGAGTTTTTATTACTCAAAGTTTGTCCTGCCATAATTGCTAGACCTGCAAGTGGACTAAAGAATAATGCAGCCCCTGTTGCAGCATATCTGTAGATAGGACTGTCAAACTGTTTATAATATTTTATTAATGTATCTTCATCCATTTCTTGAAGATTCTTATACTCTACTCCATCTACCATTGGTCCTCTGGGCTTTTCAAATGTCATCCCATCTCCAAAGGCAGGTGCAGGTGATGCAGGTCCACCACTATCTCCACCACCACCAGAGTCTCCACTACCACCTATATTGCTTTCAGTTTTAGGTGCAGACTCATCTAACTCATAACCCTCTGGTATCTCCATCTGAGGTTCACCATTAACAAATGGTATATACTTTACCTCTCCATCTGCATTCACATATCTTTTCATAACAACACTACCATAACCAGTTCTTAGTAATGCATCTTCCATTTCTTTTCTATCTTCATCTGTTATGGTTGGGGTATCCCCACCACCTTCAGGTCTTTGAAAACGTGGATCATCTAATAGTCCACCACTTTGCATCTTTTTAGGTTTACTACCAGATACTACAATAAGGTCTGCCATCTCAAAAGGCATGTCATCAGGTATGGTAGCTTCCTCTGAGTTACCCATCTGTCCCATCTCTTCCATCATCTTTAGACCTTGCTTTGCATCCTGTCGCATCTTCATAAGTGTTTCAAGTCCAATGTATCGCACTACATCAGCAGGAAAGACAAACTCACCCTCACTCATCATTACAGGTATATCATCTGCTACTTCTTCTTTTAGTGAACCTGATGGCACTTTGTTGCCTGACGTTGGTTCTGTCTCACCACCATCATCACGTAATCCACCTTCGTTAAATAGATTTATTTTTTCTTCTATCATGACATCATCCTATTTATGTTTATACCTGCTAATAAAGCTTCACGCTTTGCATCATCTGATATTAAAGCTCTAGGAGGTACAGAACCTCCCATGTTAAATCGTAGTGCTTCTGTTTCTGGATCAAATAATAGATCACGTATGTTTATAGATGTAGCAAAACTTTCTCTGTACTTATCTTTATCGTACATTGGCTTATCATCTAACATAAAGTCAGGCTCAAGTGATCCCTCAGGATCGTGTCTTAAAACTCTAGTGCTAACTCTTATGTTACCTTTAGTATCCTGCTGTAACTGGTTTAATGCCTTTCTAAGTCCATCGGTGTATAGCTTTTCAAATGCATCATCGTATTTAGTGCTTGCCCCTCTAAGTCTTGAAATTTCTCGTGCAGAGGGTACAACAATTTCATCAATACCTTGTTTCTTTGCTAAAATAATTGCACTCTTTAAACTAGATAACATAATTTCCATTCTAGTATTTACAGGAACGTCACTCTTATCATACAATACTTTGTATCCTTTTTGTTCTGTTCTACGATTTTCAATATCAATTTCTCTTTGTCTATCTGACATTTCTAATTCAACACCTGCTGCTCTTCTATCTATGTCTCTTCTAAATACAGCATCAGATATATCATATAAATTTGCAGACACTCTTTCTCCAGTTACTATTTTTTCAGATAAACGATTTATAATTTTATCACCACCTTCTTCTAAGTCAAACGGACTAGGTAAAGCAAGAATATCATCAGACTCAACTTTTGTTTCAACATACTTAGGACTTGTTTCTTCAACATGATTTTGGAAGTCTTTGTTAAAAGCATATGTAAATATTCTGTTAATAGGATCAAGATGTTCTTTTGCATACAACTCATCTAACTTTGTGGTGTCTGTTGCGTCTTGTGCATTTTCTGACATCTTTATAATAAAGTCATTTGAAAAAGGTTTGTCTGCTTCAAAACTTCTTTCTTTTACTACATCATCAAATTTAAAAAGAGTAGTTGCATCTTGGCTAGTTAAAAATTTGTATGTAAAAAGTTTATCATCTTTTAAAGAAGGATATTTATTTTTGAGTTTTTCAATTAACTCTTCTGCATTTTTCTTTGCACCTTTAGCATCATACTTAGCAAACTCAATATTAGATAACCCATCTTCAAACTCTTCACCAAGATATTTTTTATTTCCTAATACCATATCTTTATAGTGTTCATAGAATTGTTTATTACTAAATTTAGATGAATCTATTTTTTTTAAACCCTCAAGTCCAGTTCCTTCTAAACCTCCAAGAGCATTTTCAACATCTGAAACATCTATACGACTCCTCACATCATTATCAATATCGTTTGCTAAATCTTTATAATAAGCTTCTAAGTCTTTTATAATATTAGTTTCTTTATTTTTATAAGCATTTTCTATTTCTTGAAAAGTTATTTGAAGTTGGTTCTCATCATGTTTGCCACCATATCTTGTTGTTGCTTTACTTAAAATAGGATCTTCAATAATTCTAGTTGCGACTACCATCTTATCAGAGAATGGTACTGCAGACTCATTACTAAATACACTAAGTTCAAATGCTTGATCTGAACCCACTGCATCTGCTCTAGCCACTAATTCACGGTCTTCATCAAATGCACCCATATCAAAATCTTCTTCTTGAAAATCTGGAACTGGCTCTCCTGCCATTCTGGCGGCATCACTTTGACTTTCTTCTATTAATATATACCGTTTGCCTTGATCATCTTCTCTTAATGATACTCTAGTATGAGCAGTAACTCCTCCTGAAAAATGTTGCTTTGTTATTTTTTCTACATCTGGATTTTGTACAGGCATATGTACAGTAAGCTCAAAATAATCTAACTCTTTATCTTCTATCTTTTGTCTTTGAGTTTTTTTAAATGAAGGTAAAGTTTCTGGACCTTCTATAGGAGTACCATCAACTCTCTTACGGTATAGGTCAGGACTTAAATTTTCTCCACGTATTCTTACATCATAGTCATCTACTTTTTGTCCTAATAAATTTAGTAACTCTTCTTGTGTATATCTTTTCTTTGGCTCTAACTGAACATTAGCAAAGTTTTTTTCTGATCCTGAAACATTAGGTGCAAACTCTTTTACTCGTTTTGCTAGATTCTCACCCTTTACTCCCTTTTTACCAGTTTGAATTTGTTGTATTGTTGATTTAACTGGACTATATAATTCACCTAATTTAGGTGGTAGTGGGGATGTTAAATTTTCAAAATCTTGTTGACTACGTTGTTTACTCTCTAACTTTGGCACTCTCTTTTTAACTAAAGGATTATTTATTTTCTTTTGTTCAAAAGATTTATCAGTAGGTGTAGGACCACTTATAGCTTCTCCTGTCTTTTTTATTAACTTACTTAGAAGTCCCATTGTTTACGGCATCCCTTAATAAACGTAATCTTCTTAACATCATGATAGCACCTTGTGATCTATGCAGTATAACTAAATCGTTTGTCTGCTCCATAACAGCATGATTTTGTGCTATAAGATAATTTACATAATCATTGAAGCTGTCCCACTGGTCCTTGTTGTTGACTAGGGGCTTGAGCTTGCTGAGTAGCTTGTCCTGTAGGTTGTTGACTTGGCTGTTGTTGTTGTTCATTTCCTGAGAATCCTTGTTCTTGTGGTAAAGGCACTTGTCCTGTACCTATAGTTGCACCACCTGCTCCTGTTGGATCTTGTGCATCTGCTCCTGCAGGAGGTGTTGGTGCTTCAGGGGGTTGCTGAAATTTCTTCATGATCTCTGCTTGCAATGCAGCTTCGTCCATGTTGTTGGTTACTTTGTCTGGGTCTAGGTCTAGTGACTTGGCTATCTCTCGTATTACATACTGAAACTTTGCAAAGGGTGCAAGTGCTTGGTTACTTGCTATCTGCAAGAACTGCATAAGTCTTTGACTACGTACTTCATTAGCCATAAGGCTTTCTGTACCACGAGCTTTTACTTCTAGATCACCTTTTGTATTCTTATCGTAGTTAAACTGCATATTAAATCTAAACAGTCCTTCGCCTAGAGGTCTGAGTAAATAGTCATCTACATTCTTTATAACATTCTTTACACCACCACTCGCAGCATTCATCAACATAGATATACCTGATGCAGTTCGCCCTATACCAGATACACCAGTTTGTCCGTGAGAGAAGCTAGGCAGTCCTGTGCTTTCATCTGCAAGCACTCGTGCTTTGTCAAACAGTTGCATATTCTCGTTAGCTACATTTGGAAACTTTGTACCAAAGATGGCTTGTCCCGGTGCGCCACCTTGTCTTCTGAATATTTTTCCGGGATATACACTCAGGTCTTGTCCGGGAACTAGGTTGGTTTCATCTATCTCTATAAGCAGATTACCTGACATTACAGCATTGTCCACAGCCATACGCATAAAACCATTCATCAAAGTCTGTGTATCGTCCATGTTCTCTGCTATGCCCACACCAAAGAAGCTATATGGGTTAAGCTCATAGGGTGCTGCCATGTAGGGTATCTTTGCAGGTTTAAATGGATTAAGTACCATTCGTATTACTTTATTATTACATACCCACGCATTTATCTGCACTTCATCAAAGTCATCTAGCTCATCAGCTATCTCTATCTGTTGCTCTCGTAGCATACTTACATCTGCTGTACCCCAATATTCTAACACTTCAAATCGTGCTATTGCATGTTCTGGTGAATAATCAGATAGATCATCTTCCCAATATTCTTTATTATAGTTCTCTCCCATAGCTATAGCATCTTCTATAACCTGAGATCTAAAGTGTGGTCTTTTCTTTAATGCACGTAGTTGTGTACGTGATAGCTTATGTCGTTCTATTACATACTGTGCTTCATCCATATTGTTTGCATCAGGATCAGGAAAGAAGTTCCATACTGATACATGTGAAACTTGTGGCACTGTCTTAAATACAGGAGAATATTCTCCTTCGTCATCCCAGTTTGGGTATTCTTTATCTACAGCAAACGGTCCTTTCATTACCCCTGTGCCAAACAAAGCCATTTCAAAAGCTGTACTTCGTAAATGTTTATTAGCATTAGACTCTTCTAGCTGATCGTGTATCTGCTTCTGCATATTCTTTGCAGCTATCATAGCAGGACTAAATGTCACTGCTGTTGGTGTTTTACCTACACCCTCTCTTAAATTATCTACATCATCAAACTTACCCTGCAATGGTCCTAGCTTTTCCATTAAAGTCTTTTGTGTAGCTCCTGCAGGTAGATCTTGACCGTCCCCTGAAAAACCATATGGGCTTTCCATTTCATCTAATCTACTTCTAATGTTTTCAGGTTCTTTGGGATCAAAGCTTACGTCTGATACTACACCCTCTGGTAGAGTTGTAGGCTCTACTGTGAGTGGAAACTTATTGTTAGCAAACAATACGTCTATTATCTGACCATAAGCAGCAAGTGTTTTTGTTTTTGTTACTTTAATAAATACTCGTGACTTCTCAGCTTCTGTAAACTGCACATCAGAACCATATAGACCTCTATAGTTTCTATAGGCTCTTAACCATCTCTGTTCGTCTTGTTCTCTGTAGTCATCGGCTTTTTTATATCTGTCCATAATAAATGGTATGATATTATAACTTTTAGTTTCGTCCTGTCCACCTTCTTCAGCTACATCATCAATAGCTATAGACGTGTCATCCATCATTATTTCTTCTTCTTCTGCCATATTAATATCCAAATGTTGCGTCTGCTATGGGCATTGAGTTTGTTTGTCCATTTGCAGCATCGTAGTCAAATATACTAAACCTTGGTCTTGACATTATACCATATCTTAAAGCATCATACAAGTGATCTTCTGAATGAGTATCTATATCTTCTGGATTTTTTTTATCCAGTGGTATAGCAGGTAGTTGCGAGATGATGTTAGTACATGTGCTAAAAAAAACCAAACGTGGCTCTTCTGTAAATTCATCCATCTGTAATCTTCTGTGTATTTCATTTTTACCTGATACTCTACTTCCTCTACTTCTATCAGAAGGTCTGAACCTACAGCCTTTCATAATCATTTGTTCTGCTAGGCTAGGTCCTGTGTCTCCTCGTTTGTGCCAGAGAGAACTGTCCAACACTCCGTACCTTATATTACCATCTTCTGCTTCTTCATCTAGTATCATATCAGCCAAGTCTGTAGCCAATACCTTTGATACATATAACTCTCTATATACTACTAACTGTTCAGATGGGCTAACAGCAAACCAGACAACGGCAGAATAACTTCCATACCCATAGTCACATGCCCTAAACTTAACCCAATTGCTAGGTATACGGAAAGGCTCAACCACATGTATGTTGCGATCAAACTCGGTGAAAGCTGCTCCTTCTTTAATATCCCAATCGCCTTCCAGTAATTGTCTTCTTTGCTGTTCAGGAAGGGATAGAAGCATTGCTTCATAATCGCCTTGAGATGAGAGATAAGGGTTATCTGTAAGTCGAGCAGGTATAAACCTACGTTTGAATAGGGGCTGTCCTGCTTTGCTGTGTCCTGCAGGATACTTGAGTTCTTCTCCACTTTCAATGTCTGTTGCATTAAATGCCTTGTTATATGGTGCAGGGTCAATAAACATTTTCTTAACCCAGTGATGCCCCCTACCTCCGGGGTTAGTTGTTGCTCTCATGTACACTGGTAGATCTGCTGATGTAGATCTTAGTCGTGATCTCATGTAGTTCCAAGCAAACGGTGAAGACCACTGTGTAAGTTCGTCAAAGCCTATCCAACTAAATGCTAGTCCTTGATATCTTAGAACGTCATCATCTCTATCTAGGTATGACATCCAAAGTCTTGCACCTGATGGTGCTACCCACTGCATCTTTCTCTCTGACCACTTAATACCATTCCATATTTTTGGATATAGTTCTTGGCTTTTAAATATAAGCTCTCGTAGTTCTTCTGTAGTATGACGCAGTAGTAAACCACTGAAAGAAGGGTGTCCCATGTAGCGTAGAGGGTCAGCCAACATTGCGTAGGACTTACCACCTCCTGCTGATCCACCATAAAGAACTTCTCTTTCACTTGCTGCCAGAAACTCTGTTTGTGGTCCTTCATTTGGTTGAAAGATTATATTGCGAGTTTCTTCTAGTGGCAGTAGTTCTTCTTCAATTAGAGGTGTCTTCGGCTGTGCTTTCTTTTGCACCTGTTCTTTTTTCTTCGTAGTCCTCTGCTTTTTGGATCGCCTTTTGGGCATAGTCTGCCCATCTGCGTAAGCTTGTAGCCTTGTTCTTTCGTTGTCTCTCATTCTTTAATCTTTTTACCAACCCTACGTGAGATATTGTACGTCCACTATTTTTAGTCAGCCAGTTTGCTACTTCTCTATATGAAAACTGTTTTGTATAATCTCTAGCTTTTTCTAACAGATCTAGCTCTACAGAAACTGGTAGGAGCATGTTGTTGTCTTCAGGATCTACTTGATACCCAAATGGTATTGTTCGTGCAATACGTGGTATGGGCATCCACTCGTTCTCACTCTTCAAGTCAGTAGGCTGTGGTAACTTCCACTTACCCAATGCTCTGTTACGCATTAGTCCTCTTCTGCATTCTTCGGTGGCATCAACATAACACCACCTGTAGCTTCTACCTGCATCTTTTCTGTTTTAACTAATCCTGTCCTGTCTAACATTTCTTTTGCTGCAGACATCTTATCTCTTAGTCCTAGTTGAACAGGATCATCAATACCACTTGCTATAGCCATTGCAGCCTTTGGAGCGTTACTTGCCATAAACTCTTGAGTAGCTTCTAGTATTTCTTCTTTTAATGCTTTTACAATCTGTGATGGTGTTGTATGTTCTGCATATCCTGCAAGCTTAATAGCTTTAGATATATCTCCACCTGCTTCAGAAAATAAAACACCTATAAGCTTTTGCTGTTTTTCTGTAAGTTGTCGTGTCATTTTTTCTTAAACTCTTTTGTAAACTTCACTCCAATATAATTTTTTCTTATATCAGGTCTTAGTTGTCCACCTCCTATATTTACACGAGGATCTCCAAAACCACCTTCAAACCTTTTAAATTTTGATTTAGCTTTATCTGGATTAAAGTTAAATAAAGATGCCGTATTAAATCTTTTCCCTGTTAAATTATCAACAGATGAGTACCCATACTTTTTTCCATTATCACTCATATTAACACTTCCACCTTTTTCTAGCTTGTCGCAGTCTGCTGTTTGGATTCTTTGCTGCTTTAGGAAACTGCTTCATTTGTCCTGCACTTCTTGCACAATAGGACTTTCTTCTTTTTGCATCTTTACTTCCGGGTTTTACTTTACCTGTAACGGCTGTCTTTAAGTTACCACCAGTTCTTCTGTTAATTTTATTTACTGCTTCTTGAGATAATCCTGCTCCTTTGTTAGTAGGACGTTTAAGACCACTTTTAATAGTGATACCTTTCATAGCATCTGGATGTTTTCTTTTTATCCCTGCCATTATATGTTCCTAACTAAGTTGAAAGTGAGGACCATCAATAAATGGTCTGCGCCCAGAACTCCTACGTAAATCTACATAAGCATTCATAGCTTGTTCCATAGTGCCACTCCATTCGGCTATATCATCTATATGCCATGCGGCTCCCCAACAAATTTTAGCTCCAGTTTCTACTGCTGCCTCTTTCATTGCGTCTGCTATATCATCGTACATCACAATATCCCAACTTGGATTACTGCCGTCATATGCCATTAAATCGACAGCATGTGATGTACCGTCTTGCTGTAGTAAGTGACGAGACTTCATTGTCTGTGATCGTCCTGCCTTGTACAACTTTTTTTGCTCTGCTAGGGAACGAACTCCATATATTACTCCAAAGTCCACAGAACTCACTTCTATGGCTCGTTTTACTGTATCTACTAATAAAGGATTTACACCTTCTAGTTTACCTAAACTTCTACTTGATAACTTAAATGCCATTACTTCTTCCTCATATTAAATAACTTACTAGCAGACCGTGTGGCAAAGCTTGCACTTACAATAGCTCCTAAAGCTATCTGATACCACTGTGGCATACCTGCGAGTGCAGTAAAGCCATCTGCTACTATGCCCCTGCCCCACTCACCCATGAAGCTCAGTACTAGAGGAATACTGAAAAGCAAAGTCAGCCATTCGTCCTTCCACGAGCTTTGGGATGCCCTCATAGCAGCTAAGTCCCAATCAATCTCACCTGTTGCTTCTTTCATCCTTATAGTAGCT
>Ga0209232_1001509_pt1 | contig 12448 bp, 6 predicted proteins | sample ETNvirenome_2_60_FD_184066 | JGI IMG/M metagenome (GOLD analysis project Ga0209232, IMG submission 184066) | Marine viral communities from the Pacific Ocean - ETNP_2_60 (SPAdes) (version 2) | ecosystem: Environmental > Aquatic > Marine > Oceanic | place: Pacific Ocean | collected 2013-06-22
AGGAGAACGCAATTAAAGTCCAGAGGGATAAGAAAATTGGTACTGGGAAGGAAAAAGCCGGGGGAGAGGTGAAGGCTGACGCTGACAAAAAGGTCCTGAGCATGGACGAATTAAAGGCTCAATACGAGCAGAGTAAAGCAGGGAACTCTGAGAGTGAGAGTCGCTATGCTAAATACAACCTCGCACCAGAAACCATTACTGCCCTTGATAGCGTGCATGATGGCACATTGGCGGAGAAAATCTTCGATAATACAGAACTCCGGTCCATGCTCAAGGATATCGATTTCAGTGTGCCGAACGAAGAGCAAAAGCAAATGATGGCGTCGATGGAGGAGGCGCTTCAAAACACCCCTGCTTTCAAAGAGGCCATGAAACATATCCAACCAGCATTTGAGAAGTTGCCTGCAGAAGAACGAGAGCAATTTCAACTCGCTTGGCAGCAGTCCTTGGTGGACCATCAGGAGAAACTCTTCAAGAAATCACTCTCACCTCTCGATAGAGCATTCGGTACTTTCCATGGTGGGGTGTGGTGAGTGTGTCGAATGAGGTCCCTCAAGTCATAGAAGATATAGACTGGGAAATGTCAAAGAAGGACTTCAAGTTCTTCTTCGAGGAGATACTCGGTTGGCAGTTGGCTGACCATCACGCCAAGTGGTTCCATAATCTCAACACTCACAATAGGTATTGCGTGAAAGCATCTCGAGACCATGGTAAATCTACTTTGTTCCTTGGCTATTTGCTATGGAAGGTCATATTCACCCCTCGTCTGGATACGATGATTTTCAGTCACAGCCTAGACCAATCCATCAGGCACATGAGGGGTCTCAATGACTTGATTGAGTCTAGCCCCATGCTGTCCAAGATGAAGGACAAGGATGCTTGGTCCAAGACCTTCTTCGGTTTCACCAACGGTTCTAGAATCAACGCTAAGTCAGTCGGTGGTGGTGTCAGAGGTGCTCACCCGGACCTGATTCTGCTGGATGACATACTCTGGGGGACCACGGACACTGAACTGCAGCGTGTGGCCTCTTGGTTCTATGAGGTTCTGGTTCCTACGCTTCACCACACCTCGCAGTTGTGCGTCGTGGGAACCCCATTCACTCCCACTGACCTATACACAGAGTTGGAGAGAAGGGATGGTTACCTAGTCGAGACTTATCCCGCCATCAATGAGAAGGGAGAACCCCTCTGGCCATGGCGATGGTCCTTGGAGGCGTTGGATGCACGGAGGATGGACATGCCTGCAATCGCCTTCACTCGTGAGTACCTCTGTGAGCCCATGGACGACATGTCCAGCCTGTTTCCCTCCACTGTGGTCAATGCATGCAAGGAGCCGAATCTCACATTGATGGATAGACGACCGAAGGACGACGACAGTCAGTACTTCATCGGTTGGGACCCTGCTATCTCCTCTGACAGGCAGGCTGACTATACCGTCATGCTAGTACTACGTAGACCGTCTGACGCACCACAGACTCTGGAACTCGTTCATGTAATACGGCGCAAGGCCATGGATTTCAGGACTCAGATAATGGAGATACAACGTCTGAATACCAAATTCCGCCCTGAGGTCATCGAGTTGGAGGCCAACCACTTCCAGCGTGTATTCGCGACAGAACTACGTGCGGACACTGACCTTCCCATCAAGACTTTCATCAGTACGAAACAGAGGCGTGAAAGCCTTCTTATGGGTCTGGTCCTTCGCTTCGAGCGAGAGCAGATTCGCTTACCGTATGGGGACGAGAGGTCCCGCGAACTCATCTCCAAACTGGAGCACGAACTAATCATGTTTGGTATGAGCAAGGAGGGTAAGTTGGACAGCATCGCTCGTCACGATGACTTCGCCATAGCCCTCGCTCTGGGTAACTGGGCTACTACTGAGTTCCGTGAGCGTATCATCGATTTGGACTCATTGATGTCGGGGTTGATAGATTGAGTTGGGCTAGTGATTTACTCGGTGATGATTTCGACGGGGTACATACCTTCGAGGATGCTGATAGAGACTGGGTCATGAAGCAATTAGTCAATAATCCAGTCATCCAGAATTACAAGGTCGAGAAGAGAGAGCCTGTCATGGAAACACCCACACCCAAACTGGACCCAGTCTTGCTAGATACTGATGGGTGGTTCAACTCTCGCTTTGATAAGGATGCCAACCAGATGGTAAAAGACCTGCGTTATAAGAGGCGTGTGCATAAGCAATATCGAGAGGAGATAGACAGCGCGATTGATTTGATTAGGGGCATGAAGAAGATGGAGATAGAGAGCGTCCTTTCCTCGCTGCCTTGGACTGGTGACCATCTAGACGCTGTTAAGAACCTAGGCTTGAATGAGCGCAATCTCAAATCTCTGAGAAAGCATGGCATCGCTCGAGAGGTATCATTAAAGCAAGCGTGTCTCCAATGGGAGAATGCGAATGACATCATCACTAAACTGAGTCAAGTCCCTGGTGAGTTCTCAGATGAGCAAGCCTCTCTATGGGTGCAGGCTTTAACGAGCAGGGACGAATCTAAGAAGATGTGGAGGAACACATTACACCAATCTGATAATCTCACTAAGAAGGAGGTAGTATGGCTACAAGCAGCGTCACATGTCATTGGTGAGTTCGGTGCAATGGATTCACGCACTATACTACACCACATACATGAGCATGATGGTCGAAATACTGGTTTGTCCACACAACGACTAGGGGCTCTTCTGAAGATGCATGGGGACGACTTCGATATCGTCAAGAACACATCGCGTTGGGAGAAGTCCACTGTAGACAGGCATCTCATTCTGAAGGACCCGTGGGCCTACACTGCTGGGTTCCTTGACGCTGATGGTTATATCACTATCACCAAGCGAGGTGAACCACGTGCTGGAATCATCGCTACTGGAGACAGAGGTCGACTACATTGCGAGCAGTTGCATAAGATACTGGATTGTGGCGTTTTGCAGGTGGATTTGAAATTACACAAGAACAGCAGGAGGAGCCAGCATCGTTTGCAGTTCTATAGCAAAGACGACTTGCAGAAATTGCTGCAGAAGACGCGCCCACATCTCAGGCTGAAGACTAAGCAGGCTGATTGCGTGCTTGAGTTGTTGGACTTGAGAGGCCGCACCAGTGACTTGGTCAAGCAGCGCAGGGATGACTTGTACCGTCTAGTGAAGTGGGAGAATTGGCGTGATGTAAAGGCTGAAGAACTACTAGATGACTGGAATGTTGATGAACGAGAGGTCACCTCATGGGGCCGAGAGGACCCGGAGATGCTAAGACTAGTTGATGATGCGGGTAGATTGTTAGGTGATATTTGATGGCAGATGAGAGGAAGGGCCCACTAGGTCGATTAATGAGTGGTTTGACAGACCGCTTCCGTAGAAAGACGACACCTGAACCCATAATGCCTCTATGGAAGGCTGGGATACAAGAACCAGTTCTAGTCCAAGGTGTCAGCATTCCGGCGTTGTATGCCACCGTGCAAGAGAGCATCATCCTCAGAACGACTCTCAACACACTCTCTCAGGAGATTTTCCGGCGTGGGCACTACTGGAAGAAGAAGTTCCACAAGAAGTGTCTCACATGCTCCGAGGAGTATCAGCATGACGTGGATGAGTGTCACTTCTGCAATGGGAAGGAAATGAAGACCCCAGACCCTGACCAAGTCATATATCCTCGATGGCTCACTGAGCAACGCAATTCCATGGACCAGTCCTTCACCGATGTATTGAGGGAGATTGAGTGGGACTTGAACGTCGTAGACGATGCATTCCTCATCCTCATCAAGGAATACTACATGAACCCAGAAGACGGGAAGATAGAGTTCTTCCGTGTCAAGGAAATCCTCAGGGGTGACCCCACCTTCATCCGATTAGTATCAGACAAGAAGGGTGTGAGGGGTGGACGCTATCTCATATGCCCTGTGCACAGGGACCGTACTTACCCATTGACAGGGGACCACAATGAATGTGAGACTTGTGGTCTAGAACTACAAGATGTGCATTTCATCAATACCGCTGGTTCTGGTAAGACCCAGTATTACATCGATGGCGAGGTTCTGCACCTATCCAAGTTCAATCCATCGAAACTCTATGGTAGGAGCCCTGTCGCTACAATGTGGCGACAAGCAATGACTCTTGCAGCCATGGACAATTACATGTATCTCGCTTATCAGAAGAGGAGAATACCAAGAGGTGTTCTCGCTATTACCACGGACAACATCCAATCCACTGCTTCCTTCTGGAAGGGCGCTGAGGAGAAGATGGAGCGTGACCCGAACTACATCCCCAAGGTCGGTATCGAATCCGCGACGGGTAGGGGTCGTGTCGAGTTCGTGAGATTCATGGATTCCCTGGATGAGATGCAATACGGTCAGGTCAGGGATGAACTGCGTATGAGGATAGCAGCATTCTACGGTGTGTCCAATGTCTTCATGATGGACACAGGGAAGGGAGGTGGCCTCAATAACGAGGGGTTGCAGATACTCGTGACCAACAGGGCAGTCGAATATGGGCAGAAGTTGTATTCTCGTGAGTTGTTCCCTAGATTGCTAGGGGAGATGGGGACCACTGATTGGGAGTTGACTCTTAGACCGAACGAGGAGGAGGATGACGTCACTCGACTCCGCAGGGATGAGATGGAAGTCAATATCGCTCAGAGGATGCAGGCTCTTGGCTTCCAGCCTGAATTGACTGAAGACGCGGGTCGTGACATTCGGTTCGTGTATCGTGTACCCTCACCTGAGGAACTCGAGGCTCAGGCTCAACAGGCTCAAGCCAACCCAGCACCACCACCTGCGGGGGTACCACAGCCAGGTGGGCAACCCCCACCAGGTGGAGGTGGCCCTCCACCACCACCCCCAGACCAAGGGGGACCACCTCCGGGAGGACCACCTCCGGGAGGACCACCTCCGGGAGGAGCCCCACCACCTGGTATCGCTAAGGCTGCTGGTCTAGGTGAGGGTACTGGTAAGCGGAATAACGGTCCTGCCCCGGTCAGCCCGGACACTCACATGTCTGGCTCTCCTAAGAGGACGAAGAACCAGAGAGGCAAGAAGAAATCTCCTTTGGAGCAAGCCATGCAGGCAGTGGAGGATGCTATGGAGACTGCGAATGACCCTCTTGGCAACCAAAACGACCACAACAGTTTCCAGCAATAGTTTAATGAGGTGGTAGGCAATGCGAAGGGACATGTCGGACACGATTGCTAAACTCGACCCGATGGTCAGGAAACTCGAAACCTCCATCGGAGAGTTCAAGAGCGCACTAGAAAACAACGACTTGGTGGCTGCTCAGCAGTTCCTCAGGTCCATAGCACAAACCAGTGACTACCTATCTGAGGACGTCACCTCAATCTACAAGTCTGAGGTTGACGGTAACAAGGCCCTAGGAGTTAATGACCTCTATGCAGGGGGAGCCCCTGTCATGGAATTCAAGGACCAAGGTGCAATTATCAAGGGTGATAGACCAGCAGGATATATCGGTCCTGACGGCATCCAGTCTAACTGGCGCCCACAACATGGTTTCGGACAGAGGGTTGATTGATGTCGGAGGAGGTCACTGCCCTCGTAGACGTGCTCATCACCAAGATGGAGCGCATGGACGGTGACATAGACGTGCTCAAGGAGCAGAATAGCATTTTGAAGAGCATGGTAAGCAATCCAGAGTCACTCTTGAAGCAGGCTGGATTCATCAAAGCGGTCACGCCTGCTACCAGTGATGTCTGGGGCGACCCTCTCAGGGGAGAGAGGAACGAGGTTATCGAGAAGGCAGCCATAGCCATCGATGGTGTGATAGTAGGTGGTATGCCTGAGTCTAATGCCGATTGGCATGAGATGGACTGGGAATCGATTCACGCGATGGCCAACGAGGCCGCGCAAGTAGAAGGAAGGCCGGTGGACATATGAAACCAATGAGAGTAAATGTGGGGGAGCATGCTCCTGATGTGGATGAATTGATAGAGAAAGCGAACAACATGGAGGAGATGCTCATGAAGGTCGCAGAACTGAAAGACGATTCGCAGATGCGTAATATCACTGGTGTCGAAGAGGCTAGAATGAGCCATTACTGGACCAATCAAAACCAAGTCGAGGAGGGGATAGAGACAGTTGCGAACAAGGGTGCACTCAGCGAGACCGTTTCATTCAATACTAGTGCGAACCCACACCAAACAGGTTCGACCCTATCAGCACATGAGAACAATGCTGGTGGAATCATGAAGAGCGTAGGTGTGAAGAAAGCCGGGTTGATGGACCTACTTGGTGGTAAGAAGCCACCTATGGGTGGGCCTGACGGACCACCTGACGGACCACCTGACGGACCACCTGGCATGGATGATGGGCCTGGAGGCCCTCCAATGGGTCCACCTAAGATGGACATGGAAGACGGCGATGACGCTGAAGCCCTAGGTGAGAAAATCAAGTCACTAGTCGATGAACTAGTGGATAAGACAGACGATGGGAAGCCCAAACTCCCAATGCCAAAACCACCAATGGGTGGTGGAGGACCCCCAGGTGCAGGAGGACCCCCTCCAGGTATGCCACCAATGGGTGGCGGCGGCGGCCCACCTATGATGTGAGGCTGGTGTCTGTGTGTATGAAGAAGGGCCTTACGAATTCTATCTGAGAGCGAAGGATAATTTCACCAAGAGTGGTGATATAGAAGACGCTGCAGAGGTCTACCTCTCACTCTTGAATCTTGAGAATCATGGTATTACACTGCCTGAGAATCCCGCAGTAGTGAAAGCAGTTACCCTGTTGAAGGATGCAGGGGTGAGTGGTAGCAGGAAATCACAGACGATAACACAGAGGAGGATGGACAGGCAAAGAGGGCGGGAAACAAAGCAACGCGCACGCCCAACGAGTAAGAGTGAGAGTAAGAACTTCCGTCGCCAGATGACAGCAGGGAAGACTTGGCGTTCTGTGCGTCCCTTCTACGCCTCCTCCACTCTAATGAATGAAGTTCCAGAGTGGATGCTTGGCTGGAGGTCGGAGGGAGCGAAGAGGAATTGGGAGGGTCAGTCCAGGGGGAAAGATACGATGTATGGGTTGTCTAAAGGGCCCATGACACTCAGGGATTTGCTAGAGCAGCATCTAAGAGAAAACGCAGGTGAGGATGGCACTGCCTCTGCTGATGCCAGAGGTGATATCCCAGACTTCTTGATTGATACTCTTTACAGTGCTCGCCCTGAACCAAGTAGAAGACCATCTTTTGTACAGGGCAGCCCCAAGGAAGAAAGGGACGGTGCTCACGATGAGACAGTGAGAGACCATCCCATCAACCGCATTCCGTTAGAGCAGCGTGATAGTTTCAGGGCTATCATGAGAGACCTCTACCGTGAGGGTGGGGAGGCTCGAGACATCGATGATGCCATGAAGGCCTGGGAGAGAAAGCATCGCAAGCATCCTCACTCTGAGAAGTATGGTCATTACGGGGATAATGGTGTAGGTCTGGAAGACCTATTCCTGCACGGTTTTGGTTTGTGGAATGAGGAATGCAAGAAGAGGTGGGGGAAGGAAGGCTCACGTGATGACTTCGTAGAGCATCTCATACTACGTAATGAGGGAATACCCGAAGAGAGGATATTCGATGAGGCCTATGACGGGAATGGTGCCTTCGATGAGGATAAGGGGGAATCATTGCTCGGACTGAACTGGGACGGGAGAACACCTCGTTTGGGTTTGGTCCCACAACTCCTAGGGTTGGAGGCACTCCCCCCAGAGGATGCCAAGCAAGTGCTACGCTGGTGGGTCAGTGGGGATTACAGGGAGATTCCAGGTGTGAACCCCAAAGACCCAGAGAAGAACTCAATGCTAGCAGGTGCTGAGAACGCGCGTGGTCTTCTCCATCGTATCTGGGAGCAGAGAATGCAGGCCTTGATTACCAGTCCGATGACACGTCATGCCCTACAGGCTACTCAGCAATTCCCCTTTGAATACTATGGTGACATCGAGGAGCCTGATATAGACAGTAGAAACTGGATGACTGCATTGTCCTATGCTCGGCCCTCGCAGTCCTATTATGAGAACAAGAGTGGTAAAGGCCCTCGTTTCGACAAGGACCGTACATCAGGCCTGACTCTCTTCCAAGTAATGGCTGATGACAGGGGTCATCTCCCTGACCAGTATGGGCGGTATCATGATGCAGCGGAAGACCAGCCTGTCTTGAATAGAACATTAGTCAACGCCTGGGCCAAGAACGGTGTTAATGGGTTCGATGACAAGTCGAAGAAAATACTCGATAAAGCCTTCACGAGGGTTGGCAAGTTCGCTCGCAATGACCTTCGGACTAATGATGGGATGCATGCTCATCGTAGCGCTCTCATGCCAGACGGTTCTCCTTCCTTCACAGATGTCTATCATCGTCATAACAAAGGTGGTGGCTTGAACCTGCAACCAGTAGATGTGATGATGTTCTGGCATGAGTGGCTGGATGGGCTCATGACTCAAATGGCAGAGATACCAGAAATCGAGGACACTTGGGAAAGTAGTGAGTATGGGACTAAATCTGATAAGGATTTAGAGAGGAGAGTAGTGGATTCAGACCGTGCCCGTGAATACTGGGACCAGTTGTCAATACCGCTCCCATTGCAAGGGAAGGTATCATGGACAGATGAGAGTGGGAAAGAGTTCAACGCTCCTAAAGCGAGTGGTATCATGGGTATGGACTCTATTAGTAGTCTTAGCCCTGAAGTCAGCACAGGTCCTTTCTTCTCCTCTCTACTACCTCGTGACCGCATACGGTTATGGGACGGCATGGAGAACGAGCCAGCGATGTCTGGTAGCATATGGTCACGTGGGAACAAGGGTCTGGACTTCTCCCACTCCCCCACTCTAGCGAACAAGTCTAGGGAGCACAAGAAACGCAAGGATGCTGAGAAGGGTGCAGGTGATAGGAAGACGGTAGTACGCCTAGGGGATGGAGCGCATCAGACAGATGAGGTTAATCGTCGGAAGAAATTAGGTGAGAGTGGTATGAAGCATGGGAATTCCTATGCACAAGAGAGTCAACATGACCTAAGCGACTCCCGCCAGATGTACGCTTTGCTACAACTCATGTTCGGAATGAACAACGAGAGCCTGGATGACCATGACTTGTTTGAGACAATGAGGAGGCTTGGAGTGCAAGGCTTCCTCGACCACCTCGTCTACGAGGCTAATCAGGGCGGGCATGGTAGCGGTGCCACCGACCCTGCCCTACTAGACGAAGACGCACCTCTCGCAGACCTACCGCTACATCTTCTGACTGATGCTGCTGGCCTCACTCATTACGTCAATGGGCAGGACCCATTCAATGAGGATGGTAGCGTGAACCGTCTCGCGGATGGGGTTCTCGAACGCGCTGATGATACCTTCCAAGTCTATTGGGAGTTACCTACGGGTATGTGGGATGATTCAATCGGTAACTATGTCCTCCATGGGTTGGAGCCTACAGGTGAACAAAACGGGCACAGGGTGAGTGCTTATCGTAACATAGAGGAGATGCTGGACGAGGTGAATAACCAAGGTGGCACTGACAAGACGGCAGAGGACTTAATCATCCGCCCATATAGTCCGGCATTTCAGACTGGTTATCCTACTGGCACCTTGAAGGACGTGCGAGATGCGTTAATCAGCATGAGTGAACTAAGAGGAGATAGTGTACAGGGAGCGAATGCGAGTAAGATAAGGGAATTCCTCGAACAGCATGTAAGGAGGCAGAGCGATGGCACGCTCCGCGATGATGATGTGAGGAGAGTTCTGGAAGAAATCGCTCCAGAGGAGTATGACTTAGAAGATGGATGGGAACCAACAGGTAACATGGTGAATTATGACAAGTTGCCTTTGTTAGACCCTGTGGCTAGGGAATGGGCTGAGTGGGCTTCAGATAGCCTGAGAGGTATTGATGTAGGGAACCCCGAACCAGGGAATACACAGCATTCGTACCATGACAATTTCCCTCATTACGTTATTTCTAACGATGCGATTCTGGATATGATGGAAGTTCTTGGCATAGGCGAGGTACCTGCTAGTGGGCAACAATCCATGACAGTAGACGGGGGGGATGGGACCGTGATGGAAATGCTCCAAGAACTAGGGGACGTGCAAATGGATGAGTCTGGTATGGGAGGGCGAGGTGGCAAAACACCCCCAGGTTTTATCCTCGGTCGCCATGCTGTTTCTCAGGCACGAGACCATATAGAGCGCATGAAAGGCATCCAGAGCAGGCAAGACCCAGATTCCATGGGTTGGCACATTCTCCAAGAGGCCATAGACCTGCAGACCAAGGAAATGATAGAGCATGCCTACAGTGAGGAGGCTGGTTTGACCAATGGCTATGACCTAACTCAAGGGGAGTACGCTCCTCTAGACAGAGGGGCGATATATAGTATGGCGAGGCAACTCCTAGACAGTGCGGAGCATTACGGTGTCATCGCTCAAGCCTTGAAGAAATACTACATCGCACAAGACCCCTCACTGGCAGAGCAGTTCTCAGAAGACCAGCAAGGTTTTGATAATGTCAATTCCCTATTCCCAATCGCTGAGCGTTTGGTGCATTCCCATGACCAGTCATGGCGTGAGAAACTCTCCAAGGAGATGGAGAAACTAGGGGATACAAGACTCGCTCATAACATCGCTCACCCCACAACTCGTGAGCATTGGTCCACACCCGACTATGAGCAGTCTAGTAGTGAGGAAGCGGCAGAGCGAATGCGTGGAGCCTTCAAAGGCGTTGGTGCTGAGAGAGTATCTGGCTTGGACCTCATCGGGCACTACTTGGAGAACCACTACGATGATGATATACAGAAGAAGTATAGAATGGGCAAGGCTGATTTGGGCCTCGCTAGGGCTGCTCTGGCTAGACTCGAGAACCACAAGACTAAGAAAAACTTCATTGATTCCTTGGAGGATTACGTCGGTGCGGGGAGCATTAGGAGAGCGGACCCAGAGGATGACACTAGTGATATCACTGGGTTCAGGCATAAGGGCAATAACATGGCTAGGATTGAATACAACGCTCTAATGAAAGTCGCTCAATTAGTCCATGATGACTCAGAAGACTCGAAAATCGCTATGAGTGTGGATAAGAAAGGTAGAGTACTGAGAGTGCCTAGTAGGTTCCCGCAGGCTACCCATGCTGGGGACACTGCTGCTAAGAATCTGACTGCGTACAACGGCTTGGCTGATTTGTTTGACTTGTACCAACACAACCCGAAACCTAAGACGGGGACTAGTAAAATCAAAGAGAGAGATAAGATAGGCCCCCTCACCATAGGTGATGATTTCGAGCCTGCCTCCATCTATGACTCATCAGGTGTCAGGAGTGGCATGGGTCGTACATCAAATCCTAACTTGCATTACACGATGAAAGACGGGCAGATACCTGATGTCAGAGTAGGTGAACCTAGGGAGGCTGCTTACCCTGCCCATCCTAATAACGTGCAGAGACACCTCATGAGCGAGAAGTCATGGGAGCCTGCTGTCAATCTCTCCAGTACGGCGCTTCAGACTGCAGATACAGGGGACGTACAGGAGGCGGGTATTCCCAAGCGTTACACTGACATCGCATACAGCCTCGATGTTCTCACCAATGTAGACCTGCTTCTCAAAGGCAAGGAAGGGAAGCCCATCTCAATCAAGCCAATGCATAGAATATTCGACCTTGATGACTTGTCATCCTTGCGTGGATTCTCAGGGGATTGGATTGCCACAGCATGGCCCAAGGGCCAGCGTCTCATGGTAGAGAAGAAGAAGAACACTATACGCGCTTGGGACTCTGAGGCTCAAGCAGTGACACTACCTAATTTGGTGAAGAAGGGCCTCAAAGCCGCTTATGATAAGAACTACCTGATTGATTGCATATGGGACATGGATGTACTCCACATCATTGACATCTTGAAATCTGGTGATGAGGATGTCCACGACGAGGAGGCCAAGGACAGGACTCGTCTCCTACGTGCTAAGTTCGATGCGACTGAGGAGGTTTTGATACCTGCCCCTATTAACACCAAACGCACTGACTCAGAAGGTTTGCAACAATGCGTTAAGGATTTACTAAAGGAGAAGGGTGTTCAGAGAGTGTTATTGAGAGACGCGGAATCCACTTACATGAGGGGTGAGTCTCGTCATCCCCGTTGGATTCTCCTAGGTGCTAAGAGAGAAGTAGATTTGCTCGTACTATCATCCAAAGGGGACCGCCATCTTCTAGGTGCTGGACCACTCCCTGATGGCATAGCCAAGAAGATGGGCAATAGAAAGCAGGAGTATGAGGATGAGTGGTACATGGATGTGGGTTCCATCACTGAAGCCAAGGTCGAGGAAGGCCAATACATCACTGTCTCTTTCTCGAGTGTTACTGTGCAGAATAGAGATAGTACACCAGTGTACAAGGTGAATGCACCTCGCTATGTGCGCCTCAGTGAAGCGAGTGCGACGGATAGTATAGCGACTCTGAAGATTCTCGCAGGCATCAAAGAAGAAAATATACCACA
>Ga0209232_1001510_pt1 | contig 12445 bp, 21 predicted proteins | sample ETNvirenome_2_60_FD_184066 | JGI IMG/M metagenome (GOLD analysis project Ga0209232, IMG submission 184066) | Marine viral communities from the Pacific Ocean - ETNP_2_60 (SPAdes) (version 2) | ecosystem: Environmental > Aquatic > Marine > Oceanic | place: Pacific Ocean | collected 2013-06-22
AAGAGGCGGAGCAAGAGAAAACCTAGCAAACCTATACGCTCAACAAAGGATGGGTGGAACGGGTCTTGGAGTAGGCACCGGAATGCAACAATTTCAACAGCAATTAGCAGGTCTTTCTGGAGATGTAGAAAGAAGAAGGCGTGGAGTAGTAGAAGGATTTCAGTCTGATTTATTGAGTTCAATATCAGACATAGAAAGACTTGGAGAATTTGAGTTTGGCTCAGTATAAAATAGAGGAATATTATGTCAAGAGCAGATAGGTATAGAAGAGGGCAGTTTGCATTGCAAGCTTTAGCGGACTCCCTTACTGGTGTACCTGACCAGATGTTTAGGTTAAGACAATTAAACCAACAAGCAAGGGCAGATTTTGAAAAAAGGCAACAAGACCAAGCCATTGCAAGGGAAAGATTAAATTTAGATTTAAGAAGGATACAATCAAACGAAGAACTAAACAGAGAGCGTAACAAAATATTAGAAAATAGAAATAAAACAGAACAGACGAACCTTAAAAGTTATAGAGATGAAATTATAAAAAACCAAGAAAATGCAAATAAAAATAGGTCGTTCAATATAGCAGTGGCAGGCGCCGGAAATAATTTAGATGCACTAGCTAGTGTTTATGATAAATTTAACTATCCAGATGTTGCTTCCAAGATAAGAGCAGGAGCTGTTGATGAAACTGCTACAGAAACGTTGGTTAGAAGTTATTATGAAACCACAGACCCATCTGATAGAATAGTTGCTGCTAAAAATGCCCTTTCTAAACTCAAGACAACTAATCCAAACTACTCGGCAATAGCGAATAGCCTTAGAAAAGACCTGTCAGATTTTAACGCTATGAATATAGCGTTTATGAAAGACCCTATTTATGGGCAAATGTATCAAAAAGCTGTAAATAAATTTAATTTGCCAAACTCAAGCGGTGAAGCTTTTATAAGCGATGTACAGAATATACAATCTATGTACAATAAAAGACAAGGTTTGTCCGTAGACACTATTACTCCGCCCGCAGGAACTACGGCACCTCCTGCAGGTGCTACTTCACAAGACTCTGCCAATGATTTGTTAAGTGAAAATGCTTTTAATCCTGATGGTTCTATGACGGTATCTCCTGAAGAGTTTAAAAGAATCCAACAGAGCGGTGCCTTTGATGATGCGCAACCTCTTGAAATCACAACACAGAACGTATTGTCTGGGATTGCAGAAGGTCGAATAACTCAGCCTAAAATTTCTGTTGACGATGCAAAGCCGCAAGACTTTTTTTACGAAGGGAAAAAAATAACACAAAACTTGTGGAGAGAGTTGCTTTCTCAGAGAATAAACCCCGCTACACGAACTATAAATCCTGAATTAAAGTGGATGGATGATTACGCTAAGAGGATTACAGGAAGGGATAATGTTGATGCTACTTTCCTAGGCAGTAAAGCTGGAAGAAAATTTTTACCAGTAGAATAAAATGCAAAACAGATATGACTTTACAAACGAAGAACTAAACTTCCTGCAGTCTTTAGGTGGGGGCGTACCTAAAAGGAATGAAAAGTTATATGGATTTATACCGGGCAATTGGTTGCCTAACTGGGTAAAACAAGGGTACAATCAAAGTATAGAAGGGCTAGCACAGCAAGTAGTCAAGGGCGAACCTGTTTTTAAAATAGATTCCGATTATGACCCTAATATGCTGGCGGACATTGGCTCTACAGTTGTAAGCTTTCTAACCCCAACAGATTTTGCCACTATGGCTTTAGGCGGTGGTGCAGGAGGGTTAGCATTAAGAGCTGCGACTAAACAAGCGTCAAAGCAAATGTTAAAATCAGGACTTAAAAAAGAGTTAGCTGATTCAGTTACGCAAAATTCATCTAGGTTAGTTTTTGAACAAGCCAGAGAAAGGGCAGTCAAAGGTAGCGCAGGTTTAGGTTTTTATTCTGGTTTACAGTCAGCTCTAGGTCAGCAAGTTACCAATGAAGATATAGACTTTACCAGAACACTTAAGGATGCAGCCATTGGTGCAACATTAGGCGGTTTGTCAGGTGGAACTGGTGCCGTTACCAAGGCTACCGCACTTAAAAGAGGATTTAGCGCTAGAAGAGCCACTGCTATAGAAAAAGGCTCTGAGGCTTTTTTATTCGGTACTGCTGGTCCTTTAATCGAAGGAGAACTTCCAACTGTTGAATCTTATATTCACGCAGCAGGTGTTATTGGTGGACTGACTTTAAGTAGAGCTGCTAAGGATAATATTTTCAAACCTAAATCTAAGCAGGTAACAGGCGAGAAGCTACAAGATATTTATAGAGAAAGTGCACAAGCTAGAGTAGACAGGATGCAAGCTCAAGGTTTAGCGCAGGAAATATGGACGAACGGAAAACAAAACGTAAACATTCTCACAGACTGGACTAAAACGCAAAAGACAGATACAATGCTAAAGGTTAGGGAGGTAAATAAAGACGGCACACCGGGAAAAGACTTGCCTCCAATTTCAAAAACAGAGTTTTTTAAGTCGTCAAAAGATGGTGGGTTTAGATTAAAAACAGATAGTAGCGGAAGAGATGTAGATGTATCAATTCGTAACAAAACATTCAAACTTGCTAACGATTTAAAAATAACTGACCAAGAGTTTAAACTTGCTGTTGATAAGGCAGCTGGAAAAGAATTTGATATAAAGCCCAGCGAAAGAAGAAAAGGTAGACAAAGCACTAATTATGATAAAATAAAAAATGATTTTGAAGCTAGGGCAAAACTATTAAAAGAGTTTGAAAAAAGACAGGCAGTAGACAAGGAAATTAAGGAGTATCAAAAATTAGATATTCCAATATATGAATCATCCGGTTCTTCTTTATTTAAAAAAGTGTTACCCGGTCCAGTGTATGACGTGTTAGTAGGGCTAAAGCCATTGCAGAGCAGGGTAAAGGACCCTCGCTTCAAACCTATTTTTAACGATGTAATGAAAGATTATTACACAATGGATGCAAGGCAAGCTACTTTATTTCAACAACTTGCTTACGCTTTAAACAATGCTACTTACATTACAAGAGATGGCAAAAGAATCAAAGGTTTAAAAAAAATAAAATCCAAAGAATTGCGTGAACAATTAGGCGAAGACCTACAGTCTCCCGATGTTAATGCTCAAGTTAGAGTAGCTGATTTTAGGAAAATTCTAAATGATTCTTATCAAATAGCTAAGCAATCTGGTATAGACGTAGCTCAGTTTGAGTCAAACTACTTTCCTAGAAAAATAAGAAGAGACCTTATTAAGCAATTAAGAGATGATATAGAAAAATTTACTACGTTTGATTCTAGGTCATTAAGCTTTGAACTAAAACAAAAGAAAGGATTTGAAGAGAATTTAAAAAGAGCTTTGGATACCAATGTGGTTTCACGTGAAACAAGGAGGGCAATAGAGAGTATCCGTGATAGGATGGTGCGTGACATGAATAGACCTGTCAAGCTTTCAGAAGCATTTGAATCGCTAAGAAATGAGGTTTTTAGCGAAATAGTTATAACAAATAAAAACTTAGAAATAGGAAGAAAGAAAGTAAGCTTACCTCAAGAGTTCTTTGAAAAAGATGCTGGATTAATATTAACAGATTACGTGGCACAACTATCCAAAAGAGTCTCGTTCGTTGAGACAGCAGGGCAAAAAGGTCATAAAGTATATGACAAAATCAAAAGCTTGCGTGATTTAGGTGGACGGAATGAATCCGAACTACTATATAAAGCTATTAATACTTTTACAGGAACAATAGAGGTAGACAGAAAGTATAACTACAGTCCAAGAACTAAAGGTATTTTAAATGACATAGTTAATTTTCAAGTAGCAACTAAAATTGGATTAGGATTTGCTACTATTCCAAACCTAACACAGCCCTTTATCTCTAGTGTTTTAAAGTCAGGATATGGTCCTTTTTTTAGGGGAACATACAAGCTCATAACAGATAAGAACTACAGGAAAGCAATTGTAGAATATTCAGGGGCAAGTTCTTTGGAATTACACCAGATGCTTGCAGGGTTTAACCCTTCTAATGTTTCTTTTATGGGTAAGGTTGCTGATAAAATTACCTTTGCTTCTGGATTTCAAGGTGTAAACAAATTAAATAAATTTATATCAGCATACACTGGATATGAAGCAGCTTTAAAATGGCAACGTATTGCTAAAAATTCTAAAATAAAAGCTAGGGTAGAGTGGGCTAAATCAAATTTAAAGAATATGGGAATTGATGACATAAATAAAAAGCTTACTCCTAAAGAGCTGTCTAAAGCTATGTATGAGTTCTCAAGGGATACTCAGTTGCAAAGAAACGTATTTAGAGAGCCCGCTTTTTTTAATGACCCACGTATGCAACCTTTTGTATTGTTTAAAAGATTTGGATACAGGCAAGCAGAGTGGGTTCTGTCTGAGTTAAAAAAAGAAGTAGTTGATAATAAAAACTTTGCTTTTGTGCTTAGGCTTGGTTTGGCTGGTATGGCAGGTGGTGCAATGGTAAATGTTGCAAAGTCTATGTTAAGCGATGGATTAGCAGGTAGGGACATATACAGTGATAATTACAATGTTCTGGTAGATGGTAAAAATTTTACAATGAACGACTTTCTAGGAAATATGGCTGCAGTAGGTGGTCTGGGTATAGTCACAGATATAATTAACTCTGAAAGTAAATGGAGAGCTATAGAGTTTGCAGTAAAGCCTGCAATGATACAAGATGCAAGTAAAGCATATCAAGCATTACAAAGGCTGCAGCAGGATTTAGATATTTTCGGACCAAGTTGGGTGACAGCTCAAAGGTCTGTACGAAACGTAGCTCCTATATTTGGTTCGGTGGGTAGAAGAGTTTTAAGTAGGCTAGAAACGCCCGGGCAAAGAGCTAACTATGTAAAATTTAGATTGGGAAGAACGAGAGCTAAGATATTAGATTTTATGATAGACGAAAATACACTAATGGCAGAGAGAACAATTAGAGAGTGGAACAATTCTTTTCCTGAGCGACCAATTAGGTATGAAGACATAGACATTAATGCAATTAACCAAAGGTTAATGACTAAATATAAAAAACAATTAAATCCCTAATAATAAGTAATACTCGTCTTGTGCATCTTGCTAGGGTTCAGAGCGTAGTACTCATTCTTCTTTTGCTTCTTAAATTTAGCCTGTTCTTTCTTCTCCATTTTAAGCCAACATTTTTCTAACGAATCTACTCTTGTTTCATAACCTGTTATCATCCCACAATGTAAATAGTTTGTAGAATTATAGCTGTCTGTCATGGGATTCCAACTAGATTCTCCGCACATTGCGCACTTAGAATCTATCAAAGGGCATTTTATAAACAATGACTTGCTTTCTGTGTTTTTTTGTAAACTTGTAGACAAAAACACCCCCTAATTTAGCTTATATAACGATATAAATAATATTTTGATACAATATATAGCTGTGGGGGATAATGCGAAATTACCCCCGTTACAGCCCTCATTCAAGCTTTTTTTAAAAAGGGTCGTCATTACTCTTTTTATTGCCGAATTTCTCTGATGGTTCCTTAAAGCTCATGTAAAAATACTCATCACCCTTCTGAGTTTTCTTTCTCCACATAGCGAACTCCATCAAACTATCTCCAACCTTACCCTTTCCTGTGAAATCTGGCTGGTTATCACCGCTTTTCTTTCCGTTAAAAAATACTGTAGCAGTATTTGGTTTATGTTCAAATGCCATTCTTGGCTCCTTTCGTTTGTTAATTTTTTAGCGGGTTATTTTTAAACTACAATGGGTTAAAAGTACAGTTAGCGCCAACCAACTTTTTCTCTTGCCAATGTTTCCCCGCTAAATCTTTTCCTTGCAAAGCGACACTAAAAATAAATAGTGTTCCAATGGAACTACCATAAATGGTGCACCTCTATCTTCTCGTATTACCACACCCACTTCTTCTTTCTCTGGCTTTACCCAAGTCGCAATAGACTTTCTTCTTTTGCAACCGTAGTAATTACCTTCAATCTCTATGTCACCCATCTCATGCTGTGCCCCACCCCTGTCTCGATTAAAAGCTTCTAGTTTAAAATCTTTAGCTAGATTTACTGCTTGCCTTTGTAGCTCCGCTCCTCTTTGACGGTTTCTTTTTCCTCGTCTTTGATTCTCTTTTTTCTTGGTCTTCTTGTAAGTGTTTTGTGAATTTTTCGACATCGCCATTCCATATTATATAGTTTTCTAAAAGCGTCCTTACCATCCGTAATTCTTGTCCTAAGCCGTACACCCTTTCAAACAAGTGTGTAATCTGCTTGTCTCTGTCTTTGTTATTGGTCTTGTTTTTATTCTTCAAAGTATCTCCAACTTAATTTTTTTATCTACTTTTATACAATCTGGACAGATTTTAAAAAGTGTTTTAGATTGTGAAATATATACGTAACCACAGTCTCTGCATTTATACTCCCATTCCTTTTTATCATCCTCTGACTCAAATATAAATTTAGGATTCAATAGTTCTTTAACCGGTAGTAAGATTAGGCTAGAGCTAAAGTTATCTCCACCTTTAATATCTCTTTGTGGGTGCCTCAAGTATTTACGGCACATTTTTTTGAATACCTCTGTCTTGATGAAGATAGCTACGTTCTCGTTTTGCTTTTCATCTACAAGTACGTATGCAATATACTTGGCTTCAGTAACAGAGATACCACTTGGCTTTCCATTGTTGCTGTACTCTACGGCTATATTACCTGTATCCCAAGCTTTGTAATCTTTCTTAAACTCAATGGTCTCTAGCATCTCTGCCCATTTATTTTCGGACAGCTTACCCTCCAAAAGGTTTACATCAAACCGGTAATCTGCACCTCCCTCATCTCTTACCTGCTTAGTAATATGCTTTAGCTGTCCTTGATTTAAGATTACTTTAATCGCTTTCATTGGTAGCCAATGGGTTTGGACTTACTGCTTCCGAAGAACCGGAGCCCGATTCTTTATGTAGGTCCAACTCAACTTGAAAACCTAACTGCTCTGCTTTTTTAGTTACCCATACTACAAAATCCCTAACATCTGCATCAGTCATTTTTTCTGTTGGCTGTATCTTAAGTTTGTTCCAATATATCAAAACGGAACCTCCTCTATTTTCTTTTTTAAAACCGCTACGGGATAGCTGACATTTACACCTTCTTTATTTACAAAACTCTTATAAGTGACGTCAATGATTATATCTATGTTTGTCAACATACTTAATTGCAAATAAGGTAAAGACATTTTATTCTTATCGTTCTTTTGTATGTCAAGAGTTTGGCAGAACTTAGCAAATCCCCAATTACGGTTTGGCTTGAACTGATAGCCCTGAACATCTTTGTATCTAAAGAGCCCACTATCTTTTATTTCTGTTCCATCGTATTCTGAATGCTTGATACGATAGACCGGCTTGAATACGTCAGCTATGAATCCCCCGCAACGCATATCCTTCATAACTTCTATGTCGCATATCATAGCTTTGTATTCTCCAGAGGGTATGCGAGAGTCCGCACTATCCCTACTTGGTATGTAGTAAGAGTCGTCTGACATCTACTTATAAGATTTTCTAATTTCGTGTATCTTATCTAGTGATGCTTGAAGATTATCCATAGTAATCTTGCCGTCAGCTAAAGCTTTTAAAACCTTATCTGAATCTTCTTGCTTGAGACCATCCATATCTAAATGAACCATCGCCTCTACAAATCTCTGGGTTCCTTCTTGCTCTGTCTCTAAGACTTTTTTACACTGCTCTTTGTCCATATATGGCTTCTTAACAGTTGGTCTGTCTGGAGGACTATCCTCATCTACGCCATTCATTACGTATCCTACAAACGCTTCTATCTTTCCTATCTCAGATGGTTTTAACATCTTACCCTGCTTGTATAATTCAAGTGCAAAGCCATATCGCACCTTGCCTCTATTTACCTTTTCCCAATCTACCTCTTGGTCCATTTGTTTTCCCTTTCTTGTATTCCTTTTATGCCACCACCACAAGGCTCGTAAAACGAACAATACTTAGGGTTACACTCCCAATCCTCTACCGGAGAGAAACCTTTTTGTATAGGTGGTAAGCCGTCTTTAAATAATTCTTCTACTTTTAGCCAATATCTTTCTGCGATATCAATATACTTTCTCGGTACCTTTAATTCTTTGACACGTGAATTGTTCTTATTGTAAAAGAGTAGTGCCATCTTATTTATCTTAATATTGTTTTCACGATAGTAAAGACCATAAGTGCCTAGTTGAATCGCATAGTTCTGCGGCGCCTCTTTACTTCCGTACCTACCAAAGAGAGATTGCCACTTAAAATCGTTGCACGTTTTGATATCGTATAATGCACCATCTTTTAAAATCATAGCGTCTACAAAGCTACGTACATTCAATCGTGGAATTAAAATCTCTGTCTCAATGTGGACCTCGTACCCATTCTTCTTTGCATATCTTTCTAGTGCCTCTTGCATATCTCCGTGAACCAAGTCGCCGAGTCGAAAGAGTCGCATCGTGTTAGAGTCTTTATCTCCGGTCGGTAGCTTTTCTATCTGGGCAAAGTAGTGTTTACGCATACACAATCCCGCACCAGATGCGTGAAACCATGTGTCTTTACCCTCATATCTGGCGTCATAGTTCTCGCCCTTGAGGTCCATAATGTAGTCATCGTATATCTTAAAAAGGTCTATCATCCATGTGTATAAGCATAGTTTTTATCTCTTCATCAGATATCTTTTCTACATTACTAGGCTTAACCCTTTTTACTTTCTTAAATTTTGCACCGATTATCATAGACTCTATCACGTATCGAACAAGGCGTTCTATTATATTGAGTGCGAGGACATTGACTTGTATACCCTCATCGTGAAACATTTTTTTAATTGCAGTTTTGTTTAACAACATAACTCTCCTAAATAATTGCTGATACTTTCGGAATTTACACTGTTTCTTGCCATATTCAAGCAGAAATGTCATTCTGCTTATCGTCTGCCCATTTATCTAGCTCTTTTAATTCGTCTCTTACATGGTCCGTAACAATGCTTAACCCCTTATAAAGACCTGCTAAGTACATCGTGTTTTCTGCATATTGCAATGTACTATTCTTTAGTAGCAACTTCTTATTAGCTTCCCGTATCCTCACTATTTCAGCTTGTATTTGTTCTATAATCTTATCGTAGTTTGCCAACACTATATACCTTTCTATATTATCTTACCGATAATGATTCCTATTATCATTCCTAAAATAAATTCTTTATTACGTTTACATTCATACACAAGTAGTGAACATAATCCTCTAACTATACCCATGCTATTTTGTTCCCTTCTTTTTTTGTTTTTTTAAATTTATCTTTGTAAGTCGTTAAAAATTATAGCGTCTAATTGAATCGCATTGCATATATCACTTATTCTTTCTAACTCACTATCATCTAACTCTTCGCACCTATCAAGTGCATTCTCTTCTTTGTAAAACCATTCGTACATATCATCAAAAAATGTCCTATCTAAAATCTCAAAGCTTTTCCAAATACACTCTGTGGTTTTTAATTCAATTTTTAATTCAAAATCATCAATGTTTAATTCCTCATGGAGTAAATTAGGATTTATCATTTTTTTTATTTTTTTTCTGTAGGTCGCTAATATAATTATCTGTTAGCTTGAAAAAGTCTCGTGACTCTTTCTTAAAACCTTTACCTTCTTCTTTGCGTTCTTTTATTAATGCACCTAGCAGTAAACAATAATTACGTATATCTCTGAGCCTACCTTCTATCGGTTCGTCAGATGCCTCCGTACCCTCTAATACATAGTTTCTTACACTATCCATGTGCTTTAGTAAATACACCATCGCAACGAACTCCGGTTGACATCGCAGCCGTTGACCTATTGACTTGAAATTAGCAAGTTTGTCCTTATCTGATATTGTGTATTCGATTCCCTTCTTTTCCATCAAATCTAGCTCTACCTCAGATTCCTTACGTGCCCACTTGAAAAAGTCTTTAACTAACATATAATCCCTTTCTTGTTTATTAAAGTTTGAGGGGAGGGGGAAATACTAAACCCTCCCCTGCCGGTGCGTTGTAATAGCGATGTAACAAAGCGGGGAAAAAATAAAACCCCCATCGCCGGAGAGAGAGACGCACCTATTTAAATTCTTCTTTCTACCTCAGCTACTATTGCACCATATACATCATCCGGTTGTACCTCAAAACCTTCGCACTCTGTATTCTCACAACCCATGCCCCAATCCGAATGGTCTCCAGAGTCTCCGTACTCCCACCAGACCAATGTCTCGTTGCATTCCGGACATTCTACTGCTGTTTTGTCTCCACCTATCATAATTCACCTACGTATTGTTCTGCTATTCGTTGTAAATGTTCGTGCAAGTTACTAGCAATAGCATTATTAATTTCTATCATTTCTCCATATTTATAGTTTTCCGGGACGTTATTCATAAGCCACTTGGCTCTGTTACCTATCTTTACTAGCGTGTCTGCATCCTTTGGTATTACGTCATTTACAATCTTTTCAACGCCACGCTCTCTAAATCTAAAATCTTTTAAAGCTATCTTATGCTTATGCATTTCTACTTTCATTAATCTCTCTAGATATTTAACACTATTCTTTGTCATATCTTTCTCCTTAAATTTAAGAGCCTCCGTTGTTTGGTCTCTTGCCTTAGTGCACCTTCAAGCAAGACCTCAGTTTTCTCTGAAGAGTCCAGACTGCCCAACACACATCTGAATACAGAGGCTCTCGTTAAAAGGGTATCAAGATAGGCTTCTAACACCCTGACAATTTCTGTCCTACTTTCAATAATGATACCCATACTCTTATAACTATCTACTTACTAGAAAGTTCCCTCTGTTTATCTTTTTTCTTTTTTTCTTTTAACTTTCTTATGTCCTGTTTGTGCAACTTATTTAATGCACCCGATAGTATGTTCTCTAGTTCTGATTTTTTCATCTTATTTCCTTTTTTTTGTTTTTGTATTTTAGCTTCGTGCTTTCTTCTTAAACGCACAAGGTTTCAAAAAGTTCCCAAATATTTTTTTAGGGTACAAACTGATTGTTATTAGTTGTGAAATTAACTTCAATTAATCAATACTACTTTAGTTGTGTCCATACCCTAATCCTTACCTGCCGCAATCTCTTATAAAATCTTCTATCTTTCTCTCCATACATATCTGATAAAATACTCTGTTCGTTTCTTTCGCAGTCTTTACTTGATGGCAATTAGCACACAATACTCTACATTTCTTTGCCTCTTTCTCTAACTCTTCAATCGTTACTTTGTTCCGAAAAAGATTTGCCATGTTATCCGTCTTGATATATTTACTCTTATGGTCGAACTGCAAAGCCAATGGATTACTCTCGCCACAAACTACGCATTGCTTGTTCAACAAATAATCGTACTTCCATTCGTATCTTTCACGCAAACCAAGATTAAATTCATCAACTTTCTTCTTCCATTTATATCGCTTATTTCGAGCTATAATCTTTTGCTTGGCACCAAGTACCAAATGATAATTAATCGTCGATTTAGAGCATCTCAAGAGCTTAGAAATGGCATTGTAGCTATATCCCTCGCCCCGTAGTTGATGTATCTTTTCACGTAACATTATTTATTAGCCTCATAAAATGCTTTTACAAAACTAGGGGACGATATACTTCTACGTTCTTGCCTAGTTAAATGTTCGTACCCCTCGTAATGTATCTGCTTAGTCTTTAACTTATCAAACTTTGGCATCGTACATTCGATAGGATTCTTCTTCGGTATGTTAAAGAATCCCCATACACACGTTTTCTTTTTGTAGTTATCTCCATATTCGTATGGCTGATAAACTAATGTAGGATGTCCTAAGAATCTACGTAAAAATCCAAAGGGGTTTTCTAGCATCCAAAATTTTAGCGTGGTCTTTTTAGCCGTCTCGTATGGTATTTGGTATTGACATTCCCATATTATTCGCAAACATTCTTTGACCAAGAACATACCTCTCTCTAAATCTCTAGGTATCTTTGAGTTGGTCTTGGCGAAACTAAACTCTGTACAAGGGGGGTTGGCAATGATTCCGTATATATCGTTTGGTGGATGGTAATTCTCTACACCAATATCCTTGCCAATCCTTATAACTTCGTATCCATTCTCTTCGTATGGCTTTGAATCGCTACCTATGTCGGCACACAAGTGTAATATCTTTTTCATTACATCGCTGGTATTAGATACCATAATATAAATAGTGGCATGACTAAGTGTCCAATAGAATAATATGACCTTTTAAATGCTATCATTTTTTCTTTTCTTCAAAGTTTTTCCTATAAGATTTACCCATATCTTTGATAGCACTTTTTAATGCTCGAATCTTGATAATAAACGCATCATTTACTTTGCCTAGATTTGTACTTTCGCCATCTTTATTTACCCACAACCCAACAGGAGTCCTTACCCCATTAAAAATATACAAAGATTCATATTCTCTAACTAGCTCTTGGTATGCAATTA
>Ga0209232_1001511_pt1 | contig 12445 bp, 36 predicted proteins | sample ETNvirenome_2_60_FD_184066 | JGI IMG/M metagenome (GOLD analysis project Ga0209232, IMG submission 184066) | Marine viral communities from the Pacific Ocean - ETNP_2_60 (SPAdes) (version 2) | ecosystem: Environmental > Aquatic > Marine > Oceanic | place: Pacific Ocean | collected 2013-06-22
ATCCAATACAACTATACTATCAGTTAGAGTTAATCCTCTCATATAAGCTAGTGGAATAACTTTAATCATACCAGCGTCTCGTAAAACATTTAATCTTTGCTTACCGATTATCTGCTCCATATTATAATATAGTGACATCATAAAGGGCGCTGTCTTTTCATCAATATCACCAGGCAGGTATCCCAATCTTTCTCCATCCACTTCTACAAGTGGCTTAGTAATAATCATATTCTCATACTTACCTTGTGATAAATTCTTTAGAGCATAATGAGTGGCTAAAAATGTCTTACCACAGCCGGCAGGTCCTATTGAAAATGTTACATCATTCCTTCCAATAGTTCGATAGAATGTTTTTTGATTCTTAGTACGGAACTCTAATGATTTCCAATTGATACGTTTAATCTGTGATAAAGCTTGTCGTTTATTCTCACACTTCTGATTTGATTTTACTTGGGTTATTGTTTTAATTGTCTTTAATCTAGACTTATCTGACATGATGTATCTCCTTTATTTTATAGTTAAAAGGTTTCATTTCCTTTCCTATAATAAATATTGTATATATTACATAATGTCATCTCTATTTAGTATTCTAATTAAATCCATTAATAATTTATTATACTCTGGATATTTAGCCATCACTATTAATAAATTTTCTAAGTACTCTTCCGGCATAAAATCTAAATCGTATTCACCTATTATAACTGCCTGTTCTAAAAAAGCTTCAACAGCCTTTCTTAAATCTTCAGGTACCTTACCATCTAAGATTTTTATATTCTTAAATCTTAGTAAGTCCCTATTCACTTTTTTAGACATTATTTGTTTCCAATATATTACCTAATTTTATAGCATATGTATTTTCATTTTTATAGTTAACTACATTGACTCCACAATATTCGACAACCATTTCAGGTGCATCTTTACGATACCCATTTCTAAACTTAATAACATCGTAGTGTCTACCTTCTAATCTTTTGGACCAATAGGATGTAACTTCCCTGTATTCTGTAGTTTTTTCTCCATTGAGAATTGCGTCAAAATATTTACGAAACAGATTGAGATGTAAAACCTTCATTTATTTTAATAACGTATATAAGTACTCAGCCACCTTCTTACCAAAAGTCTTATCCGATGGATAATGTGCTTTAGCAATAATTCTAGAATGAGCTATATCTTCTCCTAATTGTTTAAATACTTTTGAGTGTTCGGGATATTTGTTGGCATAATACATACCAGCTAAATAACCTTGTATTGCGTGTCCGCTTGGATATGATGGAGTTCTCATACTCTCCATATCGATATCCTTTAACTTAACTCCATAGAACTCAGCTATCTGCCAAGGTCTTGGTCGGTTGTACTTATATTTCAGTTCCACGACAAACTTTCCTGATTCGTTTAAAAGAGATTTTAACTCCTCTTTTATGTAAGGTAGTTCCAACTCTGCTAAGGTATCTTTAAAAACCTTTTTTATGTTGTCATGCTTCTTTACAAACTCTTTATTAATTCTAATAGATTGTAAATATCTGACTTCATCCAAAGTTGTTGCACTACTATTTTCAGGCGGTAACTGATTCGGTAATGAGTACTCTTCCTTAAAAAGTTCGAGCGGCATCATCATTCTTTTATTATGTCTGCCTTCAGGACCTGAATTATAAGTCATCTTATTGAGCTCCAATAAGTCTTTTAGTTTAATCAATTAAACTCTCCGTTAACTTATTAATAAATATATACTAAATCAGAAAACCATCAATTTATTTTCTTTTATCTTTATTATCGATTATAGTTAGCCAAGCAACCAATATACCGGCACCAACAACTATCAAGGTAGTTATCTCAAAATTAGGTTGAAGCATTATTACAGATATCATATATATACCCTTATGCCTGTTCCGATATGTTGTTCATACCATAAACCCTTATCATCATGCCACACATAAGGTGCTTCAGGATTTTCTGTCCATCCGAATTTTGTATACCAATCTAAAGGTTCAGGCTTAGTTTCCCTATCCTTACGAAGTAGATTAGCACGATGAGATGCATGAAACTCTTCCTTACCAATCCAATGTGGTTTTTCAATTGTGTTGTATTCATACATTTTCATATTGTTATTGTAACCACGTTTAATCCACTCCATAATAATAATGTTAGTGTAATGCTTTAGGGCGTTAAGGTAAGGTCTCCACATAACTGTTGCTGGGTGATTTATCCAACCCTTATAAGGTTTACCATCTTTACGAGGTTTACCTTCGATAGCATTAATAATCTGCATACCTTCCACACGTTGCTTACCAAGCCTACGCCAATCCAATACCTCAGCAGATTTTCTGAATGATTCGTATGGTAAAAATGTTTGCATTATTTCTCCTATTTAATTTGTATTTTTTGTAACCACTTCGGAACATTCTGTTCCATGTAATGTTGTATAACAAAGGCTTCAAGTATATGAGTAAAAAACCAAAAGAAACAAAGTAATGGTACATAGATTTGAAAATCTAATCCTAACTTAGCTACACCTAACCAAGTTAGAAATACCATACCCATTGTTTTAGTTAAGAATCCCATACCTGTAAAACCTAAAGATAACACATTACCCCTTTGAACTACTACATAAATTCCAATAATCAGATGTAGTAGATTTAATATTATAGGTGCAAAAACACCAAGTACTATTGTCAGCCCCAAAACCCTTTGTCCTCTTTTGCTTGTATTAATACTATTGCTACTACTATTATAGCTGCTAAACCACAGCCAAAATAAAACATCGCTAAACTCATATTACAACCTCTTTTTTTATTTTATAAATTCGTTACCTGTATAAGTATTATTGCTAACGCTAATAATAAACTAATAATTGTTTTTAATGTAGGAACTTCTCCCACCATACTCCAAGCCATTATACCAAATACAACTGTACTAACACCAAATCCAGCTAACCTCATATTCCAAAATGCACCGAAGTGTTCATAAGACCATTTGGTACTATAAAAGAATAATGGGGCTATCAATAGACTTGTAAGGTATAACCACCATATTGATTTTAGAAATGGTTTATCAGGCCATACCACCCAACCCTGTAGTTGAACGAAAGCAATTATTGAACCGATTATATTTGCTAAAATTGCATACCATAATTTAGTCATTCCATTTCCTGTTTTTAAAAGAGTCACTAACTTCTTTTATATGTCTACATTTTTTTCTAAAGGCATATCCCTTACACCCACAGCTATAATGGTTGTGAAATGGGTGCCACTCTACTGTATAACTATTTCCTTTAGAGCCTTTTATCTGCCATTGGTTATCGACTAATATTTCTCCACCATAATTTTCTATTAAGTAATTTACTAAATTCAATTTTACCTCACTATATATATTGTTGTATCTGGCTTATGTATGATAGAAATTTTCTCATAACGATAATGTTCTATACAGTACATCGCCACAGGCTCACCCCGCGTCTTAATTAATAACTCTTCATAATTATCTCTATACAAATGATTTCTATCATTTAGATTTAATGCATAACCTTCTTTAACCCATCGCTCTTTTGGTGTTAAGTCAATAGCTCCGCTCGGTGTATTAGCACAACCCAAACAGAGAATTAAAATTATAAGAGCGTAGGGTTTCACTCCAATTCACCCCACATCAATAGATTATCAATAAGTGTTTCATCAGCTTCTGACCAATCTTCCATTCCATTCTCCCAATACACTTCGCCGGTATCATCATTGTATATGGTTTGAATATGGATACCATCGCTCTCTTCATTAAAGCCGACACATAATGGTTGCGTAACCTCAGGACCTTTCGGAAAGAAACCTAACATACCCATTACATTATGCAAGGTTGTATCTATTACAGAACCTGAATCAGTTGAATAACCTATGATATCGGTTGTACTAAATATTTGTTCCCTCATTACGCCTCCAATGCTAATTCAGCAGCTTCTTCATCAGCCATTAAACTTCTCATAAAAGGTTCTATAGCAGAATCATCATCAAAAGTTTCTAAGCCAAATGATTCAGGAGAAGAATCATCCTGAGTTGTACCACATAACCTATTTTCTAAGTCCTTCTCTAACCTAGCCATTAACTTCTCCCTACCTTCGTGGCTCATCCAACTAGTCCTATGGTATTTACCATTAACCCACATCTCAACTACCTTAACGGCAGAAGTAACACTACTAAAGCAGTACTCTACTGTAACTGTGTCGTTTTGACATTCATATTCATGTACATAAGTCATATATTTCTCCTATTATAATACTGTTAAAGTTACTTCGTCAATATCTTCAATGATACCTTCTTCGATATAACCGATTGCTTCATACTCAACACCAGCGTCATCAGTACCAGTTACCCAAGCGGTATACTCAGTTTCAGATTCGAAATCAACCATTTCGCCAATCTCTTCCCATTCTATTTTACCATTTATTTTAATCATTCATTTTTTCCTTTTTTGTTACATATAAATATACAAAGAATATTTGATAAAGTCAAGACTTATTTTTAAATACTTACATTTTCCAAAGGATAAATAACATTTTCCTTTGCCATTAAATACTCAAAAAGTACATTGTAAATTTGACCATCAACTATTTCGCCAATACAATGACATAATGTTCCAGCTTTATCAAACCCCTCAATATAATGAAAGGTTTTAGTAGGATCATCTAATTCAGTTTTCTTACCAATCTTCCAATTGACAGAACCAACTATATCCCACCCTTTAATGTTTATTGTTTCGTGAACTAATGTGTGTTTCATTATTTTTTCCTTTTACTTCGTTGTCTCTAAATATTCTTCAATGACTGTTCTATCAGCCGTATCGGCTAAAGCATATAATTCAAAACCATCTTCATCAAAACCACCTGTATCATAAAGAATGTGATAAGCACTACCCTTCATTAAATCAATAGTTCCATCAAGCAACATCGGATAAACCAATCCACTATCCATATCTAAAAAACTACCAACACTTTCTAATTTAACTAACTTCATTATTTTTTCCCTTTTTTTCACAACTAAATATACAAAGAATAATTGATAAAGTCAAGACTTTTTTTTATCTTTTTGAAATTTAAATTGCATATCATATTCCTCAATGCCACCATCTATACATTTAATGATACGCTTGATAAAACCATTAATGATAAAGTTTTTAGAGCTACAACTTTTTAGTAGCATATAAACCTTATCATCAATATTTAATTTAATGGTTTTCATTTAATTTATAATTTAAAATATTAATCTCAGTTTGGAAATATGCCCACATAATAATATGTGAGCATAACGATATTGTAATTAGAATTTCAAGCATTAGTTACTTCCTTTTAACCTGCCCTCGCCATCTCCACCTAAAACTATACCATTCATAGCTTCATTAAATTCATACTCGCCACGAGGATCCTTTTCAACATTATTCTCAATGTTATGTCTTAACTCATTTAATAAATCTTGAGCAGTATCTATGTAGTATAATGTGTCGCTAGGTGCTGTACCTTCTCCAACATTATAAGCATCAGTTAGTTCACTACTTATTAATTCAATATAAGTTAATATTTCTTTTTTAGTCATTATTTATTTTCCTTTAATTAATTACTGAATAAGGTTTATCCCACTTACCAAGCCTAACACCGATATACCAACCGACATCAAAGTAATCTGTCATCATATCAGAGTTGTCATGGTTTCCACTGTTCATCGCTGGGATTACTTCACTAAGAAAAGCAAGAGCCTCAGGATTATCTTTGAAGTGGTCTTCATACCAATACTCATTTATATTTCTGATAGTCCTACCATCTTGACCAGTATACTTAAAGTCAATAGGACCAGATTGAAGAGTTAGATTTAAAGTAGAATAGTTATTCACACTAAGCGTACCTTTCATATTATGTTTCTTTAAGATTTTTTTAATCGTTGGAGCCAGTCTCTTTTTTCTTTCTTGATTCATATAAGCCATTATTTATTTTCCTTTATTAAGTTGATTGTTTTTCTCTCATTATTCACAACTAAATATACAAAGGATATTTGATAAAGTCAAGACTTATTTTTACTTTTTTTTATATTTTATTCTTTCTATTATGTTACCGAATGTGTCGTGATCGTAAACCGATTTAGAACCATCTCTATGTTCTACTCCCCCGACTAAGGATTTATCCTCAAAGGCTATGTGTGGTGGGTGGTCTGCTGGTAAAACTAAAGCTAGGTCTATGTTATCAAATTCCAATAACGCCCAAGTATCATCTTCGTATTTAATTTTACAGTTTCTATTTTGGGTATACCATTGGATACCCTTTTGAATATTTGTTACAACTATAGCTATGTGGTCTATTTTATCCATCTCATCTATCTCCTGATAATTTCATATCAAGCCTTCTAAGTATATCATTCAAAGATAATCCATCCTTATCACGTTCCTTCAAACTCATATCCTCAGCCCTCGTTCCTACAATAAATGCATGAAGCATATCGTTATAAGATACTAAGTTTTTTAGATACTCTATAAACTTACCTAACTCATCTACCTTTGAATTTTTTTCTTGTAGTATTTGTAAACATGCTATTATCCGATTAATGCTCTTTCCTCTGATTAGGTAAGAGTCCTTATCGTTATGCCAATCCAACTTCATTGTAACTCCTTACTTATTACTATAACTAATTAATTGATTGCTCAGTAAAGATTGTATTGTATAGTATAGCGATGGATTACGTTTCAGTAAATCCTTAAACTCAGGCTGCTTCCAAACCAAACATTCTGTATCATGCTTTGCAACGCAGGTAGCGGTTGCTGACTTCTCTGTTAAGAAACTCATCTCCCCTACAAACTGACCATCTCTTAACTCAGCCACCTTTTTATCACGAACCATAACATCAACTGTTCCATTATATATTAGTATTAAATCGGTAACCATATGCTCTTGTCGTATCATAACATCACCAGCGGTAAACTTCTTCCATCTAGCAATCTTACTTATCTTTAGATACTCAACAGGCGTCATATCTTTGAATAGCGTCTGATACAATTCCTTATCCTTTGGATTCATATGAACAGGTCTCTTCTCATATACAAGCACCGCTATATGATACAGATTCAAGCCTATAAAGATTCCATTCCAACCTATAGCTATCCACATAGGATTCGCTGGTATGAAGTAATTATATGCCATACCAAACGCACTAGCCAATATGGATACTAAACGCAACCATAGTATATCCTTAACCAAAAAGGAAAAGGCTATCAATCCAAAGGCAAGATGTCCGATTAAATCTGTATATTCCATATCAATAAGTATTATCCTAATTTATCAAAAGTTCATTTCTTTCCTCTCTATAGACTTTATTTTTATATAACCCTTCTTAGCCAACAACTCTCTAATATGATTTTCAGATTTGCCATATAACCAAAAGCCCAACTCAAATCCGTTAGGCTTATTCATATTGGTATCGGTAGCTATTATTCTATACATACCCTCTTTAGATTCTGTTGGTTCTCCGTAATCAAAAAACTTACTCATCTCATATACCTAAAAAGTAGCTGTTATAGTTTTTCTTGAAGATTCACGATAATACTCTCCATCTGTATAAATACTATGCATCATATTTGTCCTGTAAGATATCAATCTATTAAATTTCATCGGCACTAAATGATATCTCTGCCATTCATTTGGATTGTAATCCCATGGCTTTGCTCTGTTAATTTCAATTTGTTTTTCATATAATTTCTCCATATCCGATTTATTATGAATAGACTCACCGATTACATCATCTCTTAAAAATTGAGTTCCCCCATGTAAACGTACTTTATTCATATAAATTACAACTGCCAAATATGGTGTAGAAAGTAAATTATATGTGTCTATATGTGGGCGGTAATTTGTTTCTCTGATAATATTGCTTTTATCCAAATACTGATCGGCTAACCAAAATGGTTTAACACTTTTTCTTCTGATTCTATACCTCTTCCAATTCAACTCTATCAATTCTCTACTGATCTGTTGACCATTCATTGGGATAAACGATCTCCAACACGGGCTTTGACCTCTGACGATTTTATCTGATGTATAAAATAAACTATCTATTATTTGTTTGATTTCCATTGGATATAGGAACAGATCATCAATTATTATAATTTCATTTTCTTCTACTCCAATCCGTTCTCTACTAACTGTCCTGTTAGGATTCAAATCAAATAAATTTGGATTAAGAATTTTCACTTCTCAATCTTTACCTTATATGGTCCACCATTCTCATCAATCCTATTCGTATCCTCAGAGTAAACATCCCTATAATCAGAATCCGAAAGGTCAATATACCACGGTGCTTTAAATCCCATCGCACGTATATACGCTACAAATATAACGATAGCCGGTAATACCACCCATATAAATAATATTGTCTCAATCATAAATCCTCATCTCCTTCATCCCAATACCTCTCCTTCCCAGGTTCGTTCATCATACTCTCCCATCTATCCTCAGCACAATCGTTATCATCGCCGGAATAGTCAATACCATAATTTGTGTAATCGTATATGTACCGCTGAATATCCTTCGGTTGGATGTACAAACCGACATAGTTCCGTGGCTTGCTCTTACGAAACATCTCCTGGTCCTTACATATACGCCTAAAGATATAATGCCCTAACTTATTCGGAATCATCGGTCTCGAACAAATCCTTAACGGCTCGTTTAAAGCTCCGTACATTCGCTTCGGTCTTTACCTCTAACCGATCCAACTTCAACAAAAAGAAACAGTTGTAACAAAGCAAACGGAGATTATCCAAAGTCTTATGAGTTGGGTCGTCATCCAAATAATCCAACATCAACGGCTTGCTCATATCGGATATTCGGTATGTATCATAACCGCAGTTGGAACACTCCTCCGCTAGATACGCCTCTTGGCACAAACGCTTTTGAAGCTTGGCTGTCGAATACGTGGGGTGTTCACCCGATAGTATGGAAATTAATTCCACCGGCTTACCAGCCCCATCCTTATATATACCACTCTGCTTACCGGGTTCCCACAAGTCGTAAAGTTTAGCATACTTCTTAAAGGTATTGTAAGCGCACGGATATAAGAGGGATGCTTTCCTCATCGATGTAGTTTGGTCAATCGCCCATTTCATTTTGGATTTGCTGAGAGGTTTCTTAGGCATCACGCTTCTGAATGGTTAATACCCTAATCATCTCATCCCATACGGCATCACGCTCAGCCCTACGCTTCTGAACATCAGGCCCATATTGTTGCATGAAATCGGTTAACATATTCTCCAAACCCTCTATCCTATGTTCCAACGACTCCACATACTCATCGTTCAGGGCCAGATCCTCTAAAAACTTTATCCTATGTTCCAAGTATTCCACATACTCGTGTATCTGAAATAGATTCATAGACTTCCTCATATCATCAGCCTTCATAACTGTGCTCCCCTCTGTATGTTTAACCATATCTCTTCAGCGCCTTAAACCCTAAACTCAGTATAACCGCTACCAACACATCTTCCCACCAATGCGCTGATGGATACCAATAGTTCCAAAATATAACACATACTAACCAACCCAACCAATTGATGTTTACCCATGCTTTCATAATAAGTTACTCCATTTTTTTAGCTTTTCTAATTTGACTTCTTTACGCTTATCCAAATCTTCCCAACTTACCAAATCATACTCATGCAGCAGATCTATCATAGTGAGAACATCGCCGACCTCCTCTGTCAATCTGTCATTATCATAATACTCCGCACACCTTATAGCTTTGCTTGCTGCCTGTATGAGTTCGGCGCACTCTTCCATTGTGATGACCAACAGTTCATCCAAATCCTTCTGTTGCTGTTTACCATAACGGCTGATTGATGTTCGTTTCTTATTCTTTATCATATTTGTAGTTCCCTCTGTATGCTTTGGTATGTATGGACACATCTTACAGCCGTGCCCACAACAATATCCCCTCTCTGTTAAAAATTCCCTTGATAACATAATGTACGCTGTTTATTTTTTATCATCTATGATACCTCTTTTGTATTAAAACCTATACGAGCAAAAACCTGGTCCGATTCGGGAACAGGTATGAAGCGCCTGACACTTTGACATACTTTTGCGATTCACGACTTAATGCCGGGGGTATGTCATTCTGTCAAGCCTCCCCAATTATCACGCCTATCTCATCTGTGAAGTATTGTCGCTCGTAGTGTAGCGATAGCATTATGGTCTTGATGAAGGACACATCCTCTTTCAGTATGTGTAGCACCTCATCGGTATCCCACATAGCCTTCATCTCTCGTTCCATTACCTGTATAGCCTCGTCTACCGAGCCTTCCTTTAGATTCATAACTTGCTCCTTATAGTAATATATATTGTGTTCGCTAAATATTATTCAGCGTACCGCTTATATTTTGTTAGGCTGGGTGTGAGTAGGTACTCTTGTTGTTTTTGAAATCCTCAACATCTTGTTTAGTAGGTAACCGAATCTCCATCTCAGTACCACCGATATTCATTACCTCATACTTCACGCCTTGACGAACCACATACTTCGGTTCTTTCTTCTTCTGTTTAAATCGTCTTACATTTAATCTCATACTATCTGTTTCCTTTTCTGTTATTACCAAATATAAAATCTAATATATCATCCGCTGTGATATTCTCCTCAACAACCTCATTCAGGTTATCGAATAGATTTAACTGATTCTTGTGGTTACCATAATCGGTTCTCTCAACTATGTCACCGAAAGCGTTTTCAACTAAGTTCTTCATATTTTCTCCGTATCTCATATAAGAATATACACACAATAAATGATAAAGTCAAGGGTTATTTTTAACTTTCTGTAACTATCAAGCCTTTAGTGTGGTTAAACACAGGTAACGGATCGGTTACGGGACAATCAGCCTTATTCTCAAAGAACACACCACTTACTGACCAACCTATCTGAACACCTCTACTATCTACAATTGGATTCTCCATTTACAAACTCCTTATTTTATTCATTTAATTAACATCTAAATATACACAGAATATATGAGAAAGTCAAGCTTTTTCTTTAACTATTTTCTCTATACCAACCGCTCGAGCTTTTGGTGGAACTCTCAACTCTCTGAATCCTACCTCACCCAAAGCCATTATCACCAAAACTATCTTTATTGTCTCTTTAACCATACCTAAATATACGAAGAATAAATGAGAAAGTCAAGCCTTTTTTTCAATTATTTTTAACGGCGCTTCCCCACGCTCGTGAAACTAACTCAGCATGGCCAGGAGCCACGCCAAAAAAAGTTAAGAAAAGGCTTGACTCGTATACCGAAAGTTTCGTAAATTATAGGTTAGCCTAAGGTGGCTAGATAAGTACTTTGGATTAGCGACGCTGATTTTTATTGAGCGAACAGGCCCACCCTGAGCCTATCTAAGTGGGGGTACTGACATAATGACATAAGTGAAGTATCAAAAAGCTCGGAAAAAAAAGCTTGACAAAATGACATACACATATTATATTTTCTTATATCCCCAGGGAGACTTTATTATAATTACTTTATTTGGTGTGTTAAAGTGGGTTGAAGTGGTTAAAAGGGGAAATATGGGGTTTTAAGCCTCTCCTAGCTCTCTTTCCACCAATAGTACCCTATCATAGCCACCAATGCGAAGGCTAGGAAGGTGTCAATGTTCGGTATGTGTGTCACTTAGGGTGTCAATTCGTTTGAGTAAGGCGGTTAACTGATTCTCTAACTCTGAAACCTTATTCTCCAACCTCTCTATTCTTTCCCTACTAGCTATGTTTACATTGTATACATCAGGATCGGATATAACCTTTGTGAGCTGATTTACCTTCTTCTCCAAAGGATTCTTATTACTTACCTTACCTAGCTTATTTAATCTATCCCAATTGTCCATACATATAAATATCAGCTAAATATTATTTAGCGTACCGGCTCTATTACAGGGCACAAAAAAGGGAAGCCTTAGCCTCCCTCTTCTGCCTTAGGTTACTCTTCTATAAATTCTTTACTTAAATACGATTGGTAACTTATATTTTACTCTTACCGGCCTTCCGTTCTGTGTGGCTGGGTGATATTTGGTCTGTCTAACCTTATCTATCACGACATCGTTGAGATTTACGTTGAAGGAATCGACTATGGTTGGGTTGATTACGTTTCCTTCCTCATCTATCTCAAACTCTACGTTTATCATTCCGCCCTCTCTGATAACCTTCTCTCGTATGTCGTAGTATGATAACTCGAATGGTATGATTGGTTTGGGTTGATGACTTCCCTTATCCAATGAGTTTCCAAGCTCATTATGTAAGGGATTTTGGGCTGTCACCGAGCCCAAGGCCATCGTAAGTATTATGGAATACTTAGCAACTATGTTTGCTTTCATTATGTGTTCTCCGTTTGATTGTTTATTATTTTGGTATGAATTTCCTTATCATAACCGCTAATAATTATAATCGTTTTGAGAAT
>Ga0209232_1001512_pt1 | contig 12443 bp, 6 predicted proteins | sample ETNvirenome_2_60_FD_184066 | JGI IMG/M metagenome (GOLD analysis project Ga0209232, IMG submission 184066) | Marine viral communities from the Pacific Ocean - ETNP_2_60 (SPAdes) (version 2) | ecosystem: Environmental > Aquatic > Marine > Oceanic | place: Pacific Ocean | collected 2013-06-22
CCGAAGCTCCCAGACCCGACTCTACCTGTTCCAAACTTGGAAGAAGTACAGGATCTAGATATGGAATCTCTGCCACAGGTACGTCAAAAATTGTTTGAGGGGGGTTAAGTACATCTATATTTGGTATATAAGGTAGATCTTCGTTCATTTTTTGATAGTATTGTAATAACCTTACACTTATTTATTACACATAGCATCCTTGAGGGGTATCAGACTAAGTGAAATAGGGTTGGTTAATTCCAAATTTATTTCTAATTGACATGGCTAATTTTAGTCCTTCAAGACTCGGCTTGGTCAATGCTACTGGTACGTCTTATGACGCACTTTTCTTAAAAGTGTGGAGTGGAGAGGTGCTATCAGCGTTCCGTAAAGCCACAATATTCGAGTCATTGCATACAGTTCGGACAATTCAATCAGGAAAATCCGCACAATTCCCAATTATCGGACTCAGCTCAACTTCCTATCATACACCTGGCACACAATTGACAGGGGATAGCATCAAACACGCTGAGGCTACCATAAATATTGATGACAAACTTGTATCTCAAGTATTTTTGGCTGACATTGACGAAGCTAAGAATCACTATGATGTGAGGTCAAAATATACAGAGGAAATGGGAAATGCTCTTGCCTATCGTTTTGATGAAAACGTAGCTGCAACAATAGCTCAAGCTGCTAGAACAGGTACAAACTTTAATACAGATTTACCTGGAGGTACAAGAGTTAAGATTCTTAAGTCTGGTACTGCCAATACTGCTGCTGCGGTTGCTGCTGTTACTGGTGCTGATCTTGTTACTGCTCTATGGACAGTTGCACAGACATTTGATGAGAATAACATCCCAGAAAATGCAAGATACTTTGCACTTGATCCAGCAAACTACTACAAACTTGCAAGAACTACTGATGTTCTTAACAGAGATTGGGGTGGTTCTGGAGCATACGCAGAAGGTACAGTTCTTAAGGTTGCTGGTATTTCAATTATTAAATCTAATAACCTACCCAAGTCAAACAGATCTGCTGTTACTGGAGAGAACAACACTTATCATGCTAACTACACCGATAATATCGGACTTGCATTTACACCAGATGCAGTTGGTACAGTTAAGTTAATGGATCTTAAAATGGAACAAACTGGAAATGATGTTCATGCGTTATACCAGGGTGTATTTATGGTCGGATCTATGGCTCATGGTACAGGCGTACTACGTCCAGATTGCGCTATCGAAGTATATGCGGCTAACTCATAAGTAGTTAATATAGGGGAGTAAACTTACTCCCTTATTATTATGCCTAAAGGAAAAGGAACTTATGGTACAAAAGTCGGACGACCTCCAAAAAAAGGTACTAAAAAAAAGTAAATGGCACTCGCTAGAACCTCAAAATTAGAAGCGGTCAATAAAGCCTTGCAGATGATGGGAGAAGCTCCTATTAATTCTCTTCAAGGTTTATTTGGCTTAGGTAATTTGGCAGAAACTACAATTAATAGTGTTAGTCGCAAATTACAAACTGAAGGTTGGTCTTTTAATACTGACTATGAAGTTGACTTAATGAGAGATTCGACAACAAATGAAATTTCAGTTGGAACTAGCACTACTAGAGTTTATGTCGATCCTTATGACTATCCAGATATAGATGTAGTGCAAAGAGGATCAAGACTTTATGATCGCAAAAATAACACATACGAATTTAAGCAAGACTTAAAAGCAGATATAACTATTATTCTTGATTGGGAAGAATTACCCGAACACGCTAGGGTTTATATAATGACTAAAACTGGTAGAGAACTCCAGGAATCTATGATTGGTAGTAAAGATTTAACAGAAATAAATTTATTAGTTGAACAAGAAGTTAGATCACAATTTTTGGAAGAAGAAACAATGTTAAGCGATCACAATATTCTTAGAGGACATAACCGAAGAGTAAATCCAATGAGAACTTATAGACCTTCTGACGTTTTATCTAGGTAGTTATGGCATTAATTACTAGCGCTATCCCAAATATGATTAATGGGGTTAGTCAACAACCCTCAGCGCTAAGACTAGCTTCACAGGCAGAATCAGTTATAAATTGCTTATCTTCTCCAGTTGAAGGATTAACTAAACGTCCGCCTTTTCAACATATAAAAAAATTAATTAGCGGTACTGCTGGAACAGGTAAACCATTTGTAAAAGCTGTTGATAGAGACGGAACTATACAATATCTAATTATGATTAGGGATGGAGCTATTGAGGTATTTAACTTAGATGGCACTTCTCAAACTCTTACAACTCCTAACGGAACAAATTATCTAGATATTACAAATAACGCTGACCCTTCAGAAAAATTTAGAATAGCGTCAGTTGCAGATTATACGTTTATATTAAACAGAGAAAAAGTGGTCACTATGGATCACGCTGGTACTTATAGCCAATCAGGAACAACAATAACTGTTTCTTCTAATAATCATGGATTAACTAATGGAGCAAAAATACAAATAGATTTTGAAACTGGAAGTAGTGTTGATGGTACTTATACCGCAACTGTTGTAAATGCTAACAGTTTTACATTGGTTGGCGCTTCTGCAACTACTAGCGGAAATTGTAGATTTAACGAATTATCTCCTGATGTTTCACGCAAAGGTATTGTATTTATAAAAGCTGCTGACTACGCAACTACTTACGAAATAAAAATAAAAAGCGCTGATGGAACTAGCACTTTAGCAACAGCAAGTTTTACAACAGCATCCGCAGGGGGAACAGTTCCAGACTCAGGCACAATTGCAGCAGATTTAAGAAATGATTTAGCTTCTGCGCTATCTAGTGGTTGGACATTTACCCAAGATCAATACATTATTAGAATTGAAAGAAATGACGATACTGATTTTATATTAGAAAGTAGTGACAGTAAGGCTGGAACTTACACAAAAGCTATTAGAGGAGCAATAGATACAATTAATGATTTACCAACCTTATGCGAAAACAATTTCATTGTTAGAGTCCAGGGAACAAAAACTACAAGATTAGATGACTATTACGTTAAGTTTGAAACTTCAAATGGTACAGCTTTTGGTTTTGGAATATGGAGAGAAACAGTTGGTCCATTAGAACCTTTTAAATTTAATACATCAACTATGCCACACGTTTTAGTGCGTGATGCTGCTACTGGTACATTTGAATTTAAAGAATTTGATTACAGCCCACGAATAGCTGGCGATTTAACTACAGCTCCCACTCCTACTTTTGTAGGTACTGTTCTAAATAACATTAATACTTTTAGAAACAGACTTGTATTTTTGGCGGATGAAAACGTAATAATGAGCGCAGCAGATAGTTACGATAGATTTTTTCCTGAGACAGTACAAACTATTGTTGACAGCGACCCTATTGATCTAGTCACAGGCGGTACGGAAATTCATTTTCTAACATCTAGCCTGGCATTTGCAAACACATTACTACTCTTTAGTCGGCATGGTCAGTTTAGATTAGATGCTGGCGCAGTTGGTATTGGGGGTGCATTAACTCCTCAGACAGCAACTATTACAGCTATAACTACATACGAAACACAACCTAATGTTGACCCTATTGCAGTAGGTCGAACAGTATATTTTTCAATACCTAAAGGAGAATTTAGTGGGTTGCGTGATTTTTACCTGGAAGATGTTACAGGTGCAGTTCCAGTATCAGAAGAAGTATCCTCTTCAGTACCAAGATATTTACCTAAAAATATAGTCAGTTTAGTAAGTAGCGCTTCAGAAGAAACAATAATAGCTATTAGCAAAGACGAACCAAAGCGTATTTATTTTTATAAATTCTTTTATGAAGAAGATGAAAAATTACAATCTTCTTGGTCGTTTTGGGAAGTTAAAGGAGCTAAAACTGTTCTTGGCTCAACAATTATAGATAGTGATGTATTTTTTATAATTGAATATACAGACGGAGTTTATCTAGAGAAATGCTCTTTACGTCCAGAAGCAACTGATCTTAATAGTAATCTTGAAATTAAGCTAGACAGAAAAGTAGATGAAACTCAATGTCATGTCAATGTTATTAACCAGGGTGGAGCTGGTGTTCAATCAATAATTTCTTTACCATATCCAACAGCTACTACAGGAATACAAGCTGTTGTTGGTCGAGACGTTAGTGGTAACACAATTCAACATGGTCAAGTTATAAAAGCTAGTTCAGAGACATTAACTGGTGCAACTCAATCTGGATTTAGCGGTAATGGAACTATGACAGTACTTGGAGACTTAAGTAATGCTAAGTTTTTTATAGGAGAACTATACGATATGACGTATGAGTTTAGTACTCCTTACCTCAAAGAACAACCTTCTGGAGGTGGTGTTGCTGTTATAGCTGGTCCACGATTACAAATTAGAACTTGGATGTTTGTTTTTGACAATACAAGCGCATTTCAAGTAAAAGTTAGTCCAAGAGGTAGATCTTCCTTTACTTACCCTTATAATGGATTTGTAATAGGTCAAAATCCTCCAGCGTTAGGTCAAGCACCTTTCTTAACAGGTAAATTTAAAGTGCCAGTTATGGCTCAAAATAACGACACAAAAGTTGAAATTTTGAGTGATAGCCCACTACCTTGTCGTATTCAATCAGCAGAATGGGAAGGATGGTTGCACAGCAGAGCAAGACGAATATAGGTAAATTTCATTGGAGAAAGTCAACTCCCAATGATGTAATAGAAGTCGCTTCTAATATGAGGCAAGAAGATATAGAGGAGATATACGCATATTCTGGATCAGATCCAAAAAGTAGTCTTATATATTGTTATTTTGGAAGTCAACCTTGTATGACTATGGTAGGGCGAAAAGGAAATATTATGGGTATGTATGGAGTAATTCCAATTAGGAAAAATATGGGAAAAATATGGATGCTAGGTCATAGGACTATGACTACTGATTATAAAGATGTAAGAGCTTTTCTTCGCAATTCTCCAATAGAATTAGATAAATTTAAAATGAATTATCCAATATTATTTAATTATGTAGATGCAAGAAATACAATTCATGTAAAATGGATTAAGTACATGGGTTTCTCAATCATCAAAGAACACGCTACATTTGGGTATGAGGGTCGTCCTTTTTATGAATTTGCTAAGGTTTAACTAATGTGTGAAGCAGTTACGTTAGGAGTAATTTCTGGAGTCCTGGGAGTAGGGCAACAGTTTATGGCTTATCAACAAGCCAAATCTAATGTTGCTTTTCAAAATGCACAAAATAATCTTAATTATCAAAGTCAATTATTGCAGACGCAATCAAACAGAATGACGGAAGAGACGAGAAATCAGATGAACGAGGATTTTATACGACATACAGAATTTATGGCTGACCTGACTTATGAAAGAGATTCGACCAGGATTACTATGGAGCAGCAACAGATACAAGAACAGAGAGCGCAAGAGCAAACAGAAAGAGGAAAAGTAGCATTACAGAAAAAAGGAGAAGTAGCATCACAGCGTATTGGACAAAATGCCTGGACTCTTTTAGCTGAGATAGAAAGATCGAGAGCAGCAGCCGATTTTGTGACAAATAGAAATGCTGCATTTGCGCTTAAAGGATCACAAACGCAGAGACTTGATGCACAATCTGATCGTGCAGCTCGAAGGGGATCTGCCAGAACATATCTTAAGAAAACTTATCTTGATCCAGTTAAGCCACTACGCATACCCAAGCCTAGTTTTGGTCCATACGCACTTGGTATGGCTGGTTCTGTTGTTGGTGGATTTAACACTTACTATGGTGTTAAAGCTAACCAAGCTGTAATTGCAGCTAATACTCCACAAGGTAGTGATATAAGACTTAAGGAGAATATAGTTAGAACAGGCGAATCTCCAAAAGGTTATCCAATCTATGAGTTTAATTATAAAAATGACCCTAGAACACGTTATCGAGGGGTAATGGCACACGATCTGGTTACTAGCAGACCTGATGCTATTCACAGACTTAATGGCTATTTAGCTGTTGATTACAGTAAATTAGACGTAGATTTTGAGGTAATTTAATGGCAAGACAAAAACTAAATTACACTCAAGGGGATGCAGAACCCAAGAAAAAAGGAAATCAGAAGCGAAGTCAGCTTGCTACTGGTCAATCTACTGGAGACGTTAGCCAGGTAGATTTATCATTTAAAACTCCGCAAATACAAAATTTTAAATGGTATGGACAGACTTATTCGACTCCTACTGAACCAAAACTAGTACCTACACTTGATCTGCCAAGTGTAGAAGGTTTTTATGACGATACTAGAAAAGCTAAAGATAATGAGTTTAGTGCCTTTATTGATGGCATGAAAACTTTAAAAGGAGAGCTTGGGCAATTACCTGGAGCATATACAGACGCAAGAGTTAAAGAACAAGCTGTTCTTAATTTAGAAGCTGCAAAAATTCTTGACACATTTCAAGTTGGCAATGATGGTACAGACATAAATCCAGCAGACAAATTACAGGCAACTATTAATAAATTAAACAAAATAATAGATCAACCTCTAGTAACAGAAGGAGAAGAAGGTTTTAGCTTAGAAAAAACAGAAGAGATAGAAAACGCAAAAAAGATTTTACAAGAGATAGAAAGCAATAGGCGATTAAGAAATACAATTACTTCTTTGGCGAATGAACGACAAGTTTTAGATAATTTAACTCAATGGGATACATATAAATTAAACGAAACAGTTGACGAAATAGATGAAAATACAGGACAGCCAGTACAGGCTCGCAACAATCAAGGCGAATTACAGTTTGAAAGTGATGGTGTAACTCCTATTTATGCGCAAGTTTCTTTAGCGGAACTAGATCCTAGTGACGCAAGATACAAGCAAGCGTATAACGAATTTATATATAAAAATAGTAAATTAGGAATTTTTGAGCATAACAATTTGCAACCGCAAATTTTGCAACACAGAATGAATGACAGGGCAAGTCAATTAAAAAACTATTTAGAAAAAACTACGCAATTAGGACAGGCAGAAATAGTTTCTACTATTAATTTACTTGAAAATCCTGGTTTAACACCTGTTCAATTAAACGAGCAAATCGGGAAAATAGTAGCAAACGTAAGAAGGTTAGGACTTTCAAAAGAATCGGAAGTAACTATGTATAAATTACTTTGGCAAAGTTTAGCTCGTAATCCTTTGTATAAAAATTTAGATGCTGACTCTCTTTATGAAGAGTTTTCAAATTTAGCTCTTGGTACAGAAGATTATAACGGAATTGCTATTGGTCCAGAAAATAGTAGGTGGGAAACAATAAACGGAGTAACAAGAATTAAGCCAGAAATGGCTTGGATTAATAGTCTTGGAGGCACATCCTACTTAAGAGACATAGTTGAAGGCATTGTAAATGATAGAGATAATTTAAACAGAGCTGATAAAACTTCAAAAGAAACTGAATTTTCAACAAATTTAGTAAAAGGGATGGAAGATTTAAAGATTGAAGTAGATGGAGAAGAGGTAAGTATAAAAGACGCTTTGACTATATATAATAGCGAAGGTACTCCAGGAGTAGTTCAAGCGGATGCTAATGTAAGACTTGCATATAAAAAAGCAAGAAATTTAATTGAAGAAAATTACAAAACATTATCTCTTGAAATACAAAATTCATCTTTAAGTCCAAAAGAAAAACAAAATCAACAAAAAATATTAGACGAACAAAGAGAACTTGCTTTAGTAAATTTAGCTTATGGTTTAACTGGCACAGAATTTGCTAATGATGTCAAACTATTAGAATCAGAATTATATGACTGTATTGGTACTGGTAAAAAAAATTCAAAACAATGTCGAATTTTTATGTCGAATTATACCAATATGAATAGAATCTATGGGCAGACTTTGGTTAACAACTACGAGAGAACGAAAGGTATGATTACTAAATACAACGATCTTGTAAAAGGAGACGTAGCAAGTTCAATAGACGCTGTTACTGACGAGTTAAAACTTGCGTTTGACAAGGCGGTATATGATTCTAACCCTGCTTTAACAAAAGACGGATATGCAGAATGGGGAACTTATGAATTTGCGCTAGACAGCTATCTTACTGAGATATATAGCGACATGGTAAGCGCTGCTAAAGACGGAAAAGTTACAAAAGATGAGTTAATGGACAAAGTAAATGCAGATATACAGAATGGCACGTTTGCAACAAAAATGAAAGAGTTTGGAGTAGATGTAGATAACAGTCTTGGTAAAAATTTCTTTTATCCTTCAGACACTAACGAGCTTGGATTTAATGAAGAATATGGTCCTGTAAATGGAAGCAATAGAAACCTTATAACTAAATTAGATAAAATTAATGTTAATGAAATATTCCCTGGTACGGACAATTATGAATTTGTAAATCATTTAGATTCTCCTAATCCATATCTTTTGAATAGCAAAGGTAGTATTCAGTTCGTAAAAAATATTTTATTTAGTGGAGAGACTACTTATGGCGATATTAACTTTTACAGACAATTACTTGATCCAGAAAGTGAAGCATATAAAGAGCTTTTAGCAGAAAAAGGAGAGCAAAATTTAAAAAAGGAAATTGATAGATTAACAAAAAATTTCAATAATTCTTTTAAAAAATCACAAAAAGGACTAGAAGTTTTATTTGAAATAGGTCAACTTTCTACTAAATATAATAATAGGTTTGGAGATTTAATTAACGATCAAGTTAGAGGTTCTATATTTACAAACTCGGAATATTCTGGAGCTGTTACTAGGCATGACACAAACCCTCCAACTTTTAGCATTGATTGGACTCATAGCTCTATTCCTAAAGAGCTGCAAAATTGGGGAGAAATACAACCATTCTTAGAAACTTTAAATGGGTTAGAGACATACGCAGAAGTATTAGATAAGATAGAGGCATGGCAACTAAGCGGAGTGCTAGGAATTTAGATGACAGACAGTTTACTTGATGCAGCTAATCCAGGTGGCAATGAAGGTGCGCTTTTAGCCAGCTCTAAATATATTGAAAAACTTGAGCAACTTAAAAGAAACCAGCTTGGTAATGAAAATTATAATGAAGATGACAAGACGTTAATTGATGAAACTTTGGAGGATGAATCAAGTAATTTTAATCCAGAGATTATTAATAAAGACCAAATAGAATCAGATCAATATTATATAGAAAAAATAAATAAAGAGCCAGGGCGAAAAGATACTAAAACATCTACACCATTTTTAGGGTTGTATGACAAGTTAAATATTTTTAGTAAAGATTATGGTGGAGAATATGCGCCAGAAGAATTAAGAGGACAGCATAGATTAAGAAACAGCTTAGGCGATCTTTTTCGTATAGCAGATAGAGGTGTTATTAGCGGTACTGTCGGCTTAACTAATACTGTTAATGACGCATTAAGACAGGATATGCCTGGCTATATGGCTGAATTATTATCAGGAGATCCAGTAGGCGCAACAGCTTTATCAATAAAGGCAATAAAAGCTGGAATAGATAAAAAAAGTTTTAATGCTTTTCTTAAAGAATTAGGTGGCAAAGAAGCCAGGATGAGCATTTTAGAAGCTATGGAAACTGGTGCAATGAGGACTAGCCCTGGCACATTATTTAAAGACTTACAAGAAGGAGAAGATCCTTTTGCTGTTAAAGATATTTCAGCATACGACCCTATGGATGGTTCGGACAGATTGAGTGGGGAGAATTGGGGTTTAATAATGGGCGAAGGCAAGTCTATGGATGAAATTGTTGGTGGTTTTCCAGTAAGAGATACAGGCAGACCAGTAGCAGATTTTTCCGTTACGTTTGCTGGAGAAGCAGCTCCTTTCTTTGTAACTTTTGCTGCTGCTAAAGTTTTAACTCCTGGACTACCAGACGAATATGTATATGCAGCCAATGTATTTAATAAAGCAAAAGCTGGATCTCCACAATTTGCTAGAGCAATTGCTTGGATGACAGGCAATATGCCAAGAGTAAGTAAAGTTTCAAAATTTCTTATAAAAGAAGGAATACAAGGAGCAAGAAACTCTCTTATAGCTGAAACATTAATAGGCGATCCATACCAGCCTTCTTTAGCAGATAACTTACTACCAGACTCTATAAACAATAATGGAAGATTAGAAGATAATTATATTGAAGCAAAATTAAAATCTATATTCGTTAATGAAATTATTAACGGAATACCTATGGGAATTGCCTTTGGTGCTGGAGGTAAAGCAATATCTACACCAACAAAATTCGGTGTTGGATTTACAAAAGGATCTTTCCCAGGACTTAATCCAGGTAGATATTCGCAAATGTCCTTACTGGATAACAGCATAAATGCAAAAACAGCCCAGGATTACGGATATTCTTTAGCAAAAAATACAATAGCTTCTCTTATAGATACGACTCAAGCAAGAGTTATAGATCCATTAGTTACTTATTTAGCAAGGTGGAAGTTGGCTAATGCTGCTATAGATAACGCATATCGAATTAGAAAAGAATTAGAAGCAAGAAACTTTTATGAAAAAACACAAAAAGAATTACTAGAGCAAGATGAATTAGATGCAAAAACTAAAATAGAAAAAACGGAAGAAGTTGACGCAGAAATACCAGAACTTAATGACGATAAAACACCAACAAATAGAATAAAAATAAATAATCCAGATGGAAAATCTAAAAAAGATATACAGGAGCATTATGGTCAATATCAAAAAAAACCAGAATGGGAAACAGGATATACAGAGCAGCAAAAAATTGATTTAGAAAAAGAAGCTATAAAAGCAGAAAAGATAGCTAAGAAAAAAATGGAAGAGCTTGGAAATGCTGCTAAAGATTTGCAAACAGAAAATAACATACAAGCACAAATTAGACCTGATGAGGATAGAACTTTTAGTAACGAGTTAGGACAAAGTGTTGGTTTAGCTGCTCCGTTAAGTAGTGAAATTTCTAAATTAAAACTTTCAGATATAATTGTTCGACCAGACGTATTTCAACCAAAAGAAGCTGGCAAAATTAACAAAAAGGGTATTAGCGGTTCGTTAAAAGATGTAAGTGTATTTGATCCTACTTTGGCAGATTTGTTGTCAGTATGGAGAGACACGACAGGGGAGCTTGGAGAGGTCGGGAAAATTTATGTTGTTGATGGTCACAACAGGCTCGACCTCGCCCAAAGATCAGGAATAGGAGAAATAGATGTACGATTTATCCAGGCTGGAACTGTTAAGGAAGCGCAGCAAATTGCGGTATTAAGGAATCTTGCTCAAAGTACAACAGGCGGAAAGTTAACGTCATTAGACGTTGCTAAATATATGCAAAGTTCTGGCGACACTTTAGAAGAATTAGCAACAAAAGGAATAACTTTAACAAGTAAAGAAATGATAGAAGGTAATCAATTATCAAGATTGCCTAAATATTTATTAGACAAAGTTAGTTCTGGAGAATTGCCTTTTAGTAAAGGTGTAGCTTTAGGCTCTGTAGAAGGAGCTAGTGAAACATCAATTAATTTTGTTTACAACAAATACGCTAAAAATCCAAAGTTTAGTGGAGACAGAATAAGACAGATAATGCTGGCATCTACTAGGACAGTAGAAACTGTTACGGAAGGAACTTTACCTGGACTAGAAAAATGGTCAATGGAAAATAACTTACCAGAAATAACAGCTATTGCTGAACAATTTTTAAAAGAACTAAGAGTAAAAATAAGCGGATTAAAAGCAGTAACACAAAAGAATAAAAAGGCTGCTATTGAGCAAATAAAAGGGAATACAATAGCTTATGACGAATCAATAGATAAAAAATTAGAAGCTGAAAAAGCTGTTGCAAGGTTTGAAGAATTAGCATATTCAGTTTCGGATACAAACGCTTTAATAAATGAGCTTGCAGCACAAATGAAAACTGGTCCAATATCAGCAACTATGTTGGTTAAGGACAACTTTGATCTCATAATGTCAACTATGAGAAAAGATGATGCTCCTTTAACTAAGGTTGCATCTGAGCCAGTAAGAGTACAAAGCGAAGTTGATGCTAAGTTAAATGCAAAAGCGCAAAATATTTTAAATAACGAAAGACCTGATCCCATTCCAGACGAGCAAATAGATAAAGTTATTAATGAGCAAACAGAGCTTGATACATATTCAGATAAATCTATAAAAAGCATCAAAGAAGAACTAAAAGCAAATAATGGATCTTTAAATAAAAACCATTCAAAAATTGGAGAAGTACTTAAAGCTACTCAAACATCTACAAAAAGAAAAACTTTTCCGTATGTGACGGATGGAGGTTACACATTTAATTCTGCTCAGGAACTAAATGATATAAGTTTTGACTTAATGTTTCCAACCTTAAAAGATAAGTATCCCAAGCTAGATTTTAGTTCTACTAGATGGGCTGGATCAGCAAAGCCTAGATATGGTCAATATACACTTGAGTTTGCTAACGATATTGATAAAGCTATTTATATTACAGGTAATAGATGGAAAGGAAAATCTAAAAAAGATGCTGAATTTAATGCGTTTTTAGAAGAGCTTGGAATTAGTTCT
>Ga0209232_1001515_pt1 | contig 12433 bp, 4 predicted proteins | sample ETNvirenome_2_60_FD_184066 | JGI IMG/M metagenome (GOLD analysis project Ga0209232, IMG submission 184066) | Marine viral communities from the Pacific Ocean - ETNP_2_60 (SPAdes) (version 2) | ecosystem: Environmental > Aquatic > Marine > Oceanic | place: Pacific Ocean | collected 2013-06-22
TATAGATACGGTATATCAAAGAGTTTTAGCTTTAGCTAATAAAGAACAGAGGGGATATATAACACCTCAAGAGTTTAACTTATTTGCCAACCAAGCTCAGATGGATATTTTTGAGCAATATTTTTATGACTTAAATCAATTTAGAAGATTACCAGGTAATGATACGGTGTACGCTGATATGGCAAACTTACTAGAAGATAAAATAGATATTTTTAGAAGCGCGTGGGGCAGTGGTTTCGTCTCTACACTTGTAGCGTTTGGAAGTGGATTCATATTGCCAACTGAGATTTATAGGATAGAACAAGTTAGAATAGGAGGAACGCAGTGTGAAAAACTAACAGCCCGACAATATAACGAAGTTAGAGAGTCTCCTTTAACCGCGCCGACTCCTTCTCGTCCAATTTACACTATAAGAAGTGGAAACAAAATATTTATTAATGATGGGACTTATGTTGATTTTACTACGTCTAAAATTAATATATACTACATCCGAAAACCAAACCCAGCTAAATGGACTTACGTAGTAGTTGGAGAAAAAGCTTTGGTAAATCCAGATACGTCCGCTGGTTATACGGACTTTGAATTACATCCTTCAGAAGAAACAAAATTAGTTGTAAAAATACTAGCGCTGGCTGGTGTAACTTTAAAAGATCCTGCCTTATATCAAATAGCAACGGCAGAAGATAATAAGAATATTCAACAAGAAAAACAATAAATAAATGGGATTATTAGACAATACGACTCAACATGAATATTATACAGAGGGTGATCATGGTAGTTATCAATTTACTTCTTTAGAGGATATTATAAATCAATTTCTAGTTGCTTACGTTGGAGAAGAAAAAATCATTAGTAAAGTCAGTAGAGTAGATATTGCGTTTCACGCACAAAGAGCATTACGTGAGTTAAGTTTTGATACTTTTAAATCTATCAAATCACAAGAAATAGAACTGCCACCAAGCCTCACAATGGTACTTCCACATGATTATGTTAATTACACTAAAGTATCATGGAGCGATTCGGCTGGAATAAAACGCCCTTTATATCCAACTAAAGATACTTCAAATCCATTTAAAATTAGACAAAATAGCGATGGAACATATTATTTTCATGGCGATACATTACAATATAATTTATCTAATTATAATTTCGCTAGTTCTTTAAGTTCTACTTCCAATTGGTCTCATACATCCGTTCCTAATTCACCAGCAATAGATGATATAAATACAAATAATGCAGAGTTAAATTTTGTTCATGGATCTAAAACTTTAGTGGGATCGGTTAGTTCTAGAGCGTATGCGGTATGGCAAAAAGTTAATGTTGTTGGTTTAGATCAAATAGATTTGTCAGCAACAGGTCTCTCTGCAGCGGCATCATCAACAATAAAAGACGCCGGTATTTTAAGAGTTGGTTTTACAAGTAGTTTAAGTGTAAATGGTTGGGATCCAAATGCTCAAAATCCAAATCTTTCTATTTGGAGCGGTGGTACTTCACCACAAAACTTAGGTTTAGATCCTAGATCTAGAAACCATCTAACGGATATATTTAATATACCAACAACGGAAGGTGGAGGTAGTTATATAGAGTTTAGTGATGGAGCTGGCACGTCTTCAACTAAATCTCTTTCAGATGATGGCGAGAATGGATTGGCGTTAGTTTCTGATTATGACGAAATATATATTGTTATTACCAGTTATATTCCTAATTACACAACCGCTTGGACGTCTAGCAATAATAATGAAAGTACAAACACGGTTGATGATATAGTTATCTCATATGATGGTATACTTCCAGATTTACAAACAGATGGAGATTCTACAACTTGGGGTAATTACAAATCTCATACTCCAAATGACAACGTCGATAAATATGACGATGGCACTTATGATTTAATTAGAGGTGAAAGATACGGTATAAATCCTCAACACGCTCAAGTTAATGGATCTTTTTATATTGATAATTTAAAAGGATTAGTTCACTTTTCATCTAATATTTCAGGAAAAACTGTAATCTTAGATTATATAAGTGATAGTTTAGGCACTGATGGAGAAATGCAAGTTCATAAATTCGCAGAAGACGCTATGTATAAATGGATAATGTATGCGATATTATCCACGAGAGCAAATACCCCTGAATATGTGGTTCGTAGATACCAAAAAGAAAAATTCGCCGCAACTAGACAAGCTAAACTTAGATTATCAAATATTAAATTAGAAGAATTAACTCAAGTATTAAGAGGTAAATCGAAACATATAAAACACTAATACATGCCAGAGATTAAAAATACTTTTACTCAAGGTAAAATGAATAAAGACCTTGACGAAAGAATTATTCCAAATGGACAATATAGAGACGCGATGAATATACAAGTTTCAACTTCTGAAGGATCAGATGTTGGAACTGTTCAAAACATATTAGGAAATAAACGTGTAGAAAATATTGTTGGAAATGATTCAAGATGTGTAGGAAGTATATCTAATGAAAAGACAAACAAGTTGTATTGGTTTATTAAGAGTAGTAATAGAGATGTTATATTAGAGTTTAGTCAACAAGAAGACAATGACATTTGTACTCCTGTTTTCATAGACACAAAAGCACGTACCCAAGAAGCGGTGTTAAAATTTCCAGACACGATAATAACAGGTATAAATATTATAGACGACCTATTATTATGGACAGATAATCATAACGAACCAAGAAAAATAAATATAAGTAGATCTACACTAGGTACTACTGATATAAACACGCACACAAAACTAGTGGTTAATGACACTGTAACCGCTACTGACGTTGAAGAAAAACATATTACTGTTATTAGAAAGCGTCCTTTAGAAATCCCAACCGTAATTACTGACCTTATAGAAGAAGAAAGTGAAGATGTTAAACTTTTTGAAAAAGACTTTATTAGATTTTCTACACGATATAAATATGCTGATGGTGAGTACTCTTCGTTTGGTCCATTTACTGATATAATATTTAAACCAGGAGAATTTGACATACCTCTTAATGAGACTTTTAATTCTGGTATGACAAACTCAATAAAGACTATAGAGTTACAAAACTTTGTACCAGATAATTTACCTAAAGACGTTGTTCAAGTAGATTTATTATACAAACAAGAAGATTCTTCTGTCGTTTATTCTATCGATAGCATAACTTCATCTGACGCCGAGTGGAACAATGGAGGTAGTTACACTATATCTAGTGAAAATATAAGAGCCGCGTTACCTTCTAATCAGTTTTTAAGAGTTTGGGATAATGTCCCTAAAAAAGCTTTAGCTCAAGAGGTTACAGGAAATAGAATTGTATATGCTAATTACACCCAGGGTTATGACTTAGATACTGAAGTACAACAACGTCCAGAAATAAACGTTGGTTATAAACTTAGAGATGATATTACTTTAGACTACGGGGTAAGTGGTGCGGCAGGATTACCTTCTATTAAATCTCAAAGAAACTATCAATTAGGCGTAGTATATGGTGATAAGTATGGTAGAGAAACCCCCGTATTCACCTCACCTAATGGATCTATTGACATACCTTGGTCAGGTTATGATGGGCTAAATAGCGCCCAAGCAAATCAATTAACTACAGAGTTAAAAAGCGCAGTTCCTTCGTGGGCTGAGTACTACAAGGTGTTTGTAAAGGAAACTTCTGGTGATTATTTTAACTTGTCAATGGATAAAGTTTATCAAAATCCAATACAGGCAGACAAGTCAGAAGAAGAGCAAACTATATGGATGTCTTTTCCTTCATCTGATAGAAACAAAATAAAAGAAGAGGATTATATAATATTAAAAAACAAAAGAAGCGCTGGTGAACAACCTTTGGCTATTTCTGAAAAAAATAAATTTAGAGTATTAGACATAAAAAATGAAGCTCCAGAAGCTATAACTTACGAACTACAATCAGTTGGTATTATAGCTAATGACGTTAATGAAGGTAATACTAGTATTATTGGAGATGTGTTTGACGACCCTAACATAATTTTTAACGGTCATAAGACTAGTCAAGTCTTAAAAATGAATATATCAAAATGGAAAGAATTTGATGGTGCAACAATAGAATCTGATGCTGACCGTAAAGAACCAATATACTTCTCTTTTAAAAATTTAGACAATGGACAAAGGTCTAAATTATATCAAATATCTTCTGTATATGATAATGGTGACGGTTACTATATTGTTAGGTTAAGAAACCCAATATCTACCGCGGACAATTGGGCCACGGATGATCAGGGGGATATAGACATTACTTTTGATTTACAGGTTAACATAGAAAAAAGAGTAAAGAAAGATTTAAATGAATTTACTGGTAGATTCTTTGTTAAAATAGCATCAACAGAATTTACCAGAACAGAAATAGAACCTCAAGTTATTTCTACTGTAGATTCCTCTCTTGTTACCGCCGCTACAGCAACTATAAATTGGCACGCGGATGTAGCTAACGCCGCGAATAATTATGATCATACAACGGGAATATTAAACTATAATGGTCTTTTAGACGAATCTAATATTACTAATAGTAATAATAAGGCAACCGGAATCAGTGGGACCAATTCATCAAGAACTGTTACAGACGCACCTGCTGATTGGGAAAGTATAAACAAGGGTTGGTTTATCGATAGTATGTTTATGAAAGCGGCACAAAAAGCACCTCCATATGGAAGTGAGCATGCTTGTAATAATGTAGCGGCTTCTGGTAGAATTTTTTATGGAGGTGGAACAATAGGCGTTGGGGATGAAGACGGTAGTACGTTAGTCAATAACTATGGGGTTGGTTACTCTGCCGTAGGAACGGCCGATGGAAGTATGCAGGTGAATGGAATGGAGGGAATTATAACTACTTTAGAGATACACCGAACAGCAGATGCGAATAACGATACTAATTACGGTGCCCGAAATATATTGAAGTTTCCTACTATTAAAAAGAATGGAGGTTTTGATTTTAAAGCTGGTGCTTCAGAAAAAGCCTTAACCAAACTATCAAACGATATAAGCAGTAGAAATAGAACCACTGCTTATGGACAAGGACAGCAGGATAGGTATTTTATACACTTAAGTTTTCATAAACCAGGTGAAGACTTACATAATGGTAATTTGCCAAGTAGTTTAAAAAATCGATCTGATAATACAAGTTCAGATGATTTAAAACATAATTTACAAAATATATTATGCGGTGGTAATTGGGGAACTGGTACACAAAACAATACTGTACAAGTATTTAATTGGTGGCGTGGTCCTGGTGATCCTCATCCAGAGGCGGCAACTCCTGGGTATGTAGAACCAAACTGGAACAAAGTAAATAACGCTTGGAATCCTGGGTGGAACAATTCTGAAAATCAAAGAGTAATAGAAAGATTAAAAAAAGGACAAAAGTTTAGATTTTCATCAGACACCAGTAACAATCCTACTATATTTACTATAAAAAAGAACCCTAAAGTATTGCGTTTATACAATCATACAAGTTGGAATAACACATATATATGGGATGGGAATGCAAGTGGGGCGTCGTACGATATCTTTCAAAGTAGTGACACTGGTGCTAGTGTACAATTACAAAATGTTCCAAACACTCAAGTAAGTCTTAATGGATATAACAGTGTAGAATACCACGCTAGAGAATGGGAAAGTACTATTAGTTCGACAAGTGGGACTGGAGACAGCAGTAAACGTAATAAATTAGCAGCAGCCTTAAAAAACTTTGGAAGCAAAAGTAATAGAAGAGTATGTTACATTATAGAAATAGACAAAGATCCTACAGATAGTAATCTCTCTTTTTCTTTAGACGAAAATGTGATAAATTCAGTTGATACGCAGGTAATAGAGTTTGTAGACGACGACGTGGATTCTACAGGTATATTATCTAGAGGTAAAATTTCCACTTGGGAAACAGAACCTCAAAAATCAGTTGATTTAAATATTTACTACGAAGCTACCAACGCTATACCGTTGAGATTAACTAGTGAAAACAATATTACTTTTGCTAAATACGGAGACAAAATTGAAATGGTTGGTGTTACCGAATCCATTAATGCTTCTGATTATACCGGCGTTGGATTAGAAACACCTAATGTTCTTAGTTGGACTGGATCTAACTTGTTGAACGTTAGCGGTTTTCTCGCTAAAGATAGCTCGAATAATTGGATAGGAAAAACAATAGGTATTCCAAATCCAGCTGGTAATCCAGGTACTTATTATTACCATGATTACGGAGAGTATGAGCTTTATATAAAGATATACAAGGAAGGTTCTAGTTTTTATACCGCTAAAGTTATAGGGCACGTTGTTGGCCCCGCTAAAACCTGGAGTGTCTCTGGCGTGAATTATAGTAAGACAGTAATATCAAGTTTTATTCTCGAGGAAAAAAACCATGAATTACCAATAGGGTTAAATTGGTTTAATTGTATTTCATTTAATAACGGCGTGGAATCTAATAAGATTCAAGACGACTTTAATGGAAACAAATTAACTAGTGGAGCTAGAGCAAACGCCACATTAGAAGAACCCTACAAAGAAGAAAATAGAAAAAGTGGTTTAATATACTCTGGATTATACAATTCTACAAGTGGCGTAAATAATCTTAATCAGTTTATAATGGCTGAGAAAATTACAAAAGATTTAAATCCAACGTTTGGTAGTATACAAAAATTATTTTCAAGAAGAATAAGTTTAATTGCCTTTTGTGAAGATAGAGTAGTTGCAATTACGGCTAATAAAAACGCTTTATACAACGCAGATGGAAACCCGCAGTTAGTAGCGTCTGACGCAGTTTTAGGAGACGCTAATCCTTTTGTTGGAGATTATGGAATATCTAAAAATCCAGAATCATTTGCCTCAGAATCATATAGAGCATATTTTACAGATAGACAAAGAGGGGCTGTACTTAGATTATCTATGGATGGGTTAACACCCATATCAGACGCTGGAATGCACGATTATTTTAGAGACAATTTACCGAGTGCTACTAGACTAATTGGTAGTTATGATAGTTATAAACAAGACTATAATTTAACGTTATCTAACTACTTACCATTAAATTTAATAACTAATAATAGGTTAGAAGAGGGAGTAGAGAGCACAGCTGTTCTACTTCCACCAGCCGAAGTGTTATTAAACACTAGTTTCTCTGGAAACCCTTGGAACGCAGTGTCTACTAGCCCATTTATAATACCTGCAAACCCTAACTCCATTCTTGAAACAGAAACTATCATTACGGATCACGATGAAATACCTGCTGATCCAGCAACAACTACACCCGGGAGAGATTATATACCGATTACTACTTCAGATGTTGTTAATAAAAATAGAACAACATTTGGTGTTAATAGAGATATTTTTCATAATGGTAACTACCACGATGCATCCGCTTTTACCGGCGGTGTTAGTATGGCTAAGACTCAACAAAACACCGCTTACATAAACAGCTGGGCGCAGAGCGGTAGTTCTCCTAGTGCTTCTAGTTACCAATACGTTTGGAGTCATACTGGTACTCAGTCGAGTGGAAGCATGTTTACCTCTAATAGTCAAGGATGGTTTTATTCCAGTGCCTCAGATATGAGAAACTTTTGCTACGATTTTGAAAATAATAGCCACGTAGAGGTTAATATTAACGACGAATTAAACGCGCATCATGGAGAGGTAATAAGATGGAAGGCAAGAGTTAGGATGCCTTCTAATCTTTACAATAGCTCGAGTGGATTTGGGGTGCCGAACGACGTGAAAACCGCGACTAGTCCACATCTCTCATTTAGTTTTCAATTAGTACATGGTGATAATAATGACCCTATTCCCGCGGAGTATTTAATTACAACTGGCTCAGGGAGCGGTCATAATCACACTAACTATGCTAATGATAATACAGTAATGCATATTGACGCTGTAGATATAACAAATTCGGCAGATGTCGATATTAATGCGTGGTGGAGATTTCGCAATACGAAGGGTTCTACTGCCCCATATCAAAAAATAGCAAATGGGTCGACAAGTAATTGGGCAGAGGAAGATTTACCTATAATCAACACACAAAATATAGTTGGATTAAATGGTGGTTACAACGTCTTTGGAGACGGGAACTGCGGTGTAGATGATAATGGTGAGTTAGTTTTATATGACGATGATGATACATCTATAACGCATAGTGCTAGTTTGAATGCTAACGGTTTTTACGACGCCGAACCTATGACGCAGCCAGGTGTAGAAGCTCAGTCACGTGTTTTTGGAAAGATAAAACTTAGAGTACAAGCTTGGTATACAGATGGCAGCGGAACGAGTATAGGTCCGAACACAGCTAATCCAGATGGCGCGCCTGATTTTATTGAAAACCATCCTATATTTGTTGGGAACTTAGGAGAGGACAATACAGTTGCTTATTCAATTAGATTTATATCAGGTCATAAGTATAGTTGGGTTGAGCCATGTGGCTTTCAAACGGACCCTTCCCATCCTAACTACGTAGTTTCTGATTTTTCTACTCACGGTAATGGAGAGAATACTTATTCTATTGCTTTTGGTGGACAAGCCGAGCAGATAGAGGTATTAGCAGGGTCAACACAACAATACGTACCTGCATGGTCACAAGTGGAACACTCAATAACAGATAACGCCTGGACATATGGCGCCGTAGACGCGACTTTTAATCCTTTTACAGAGGCAGAAGCACAATGGGGACCAGCTACAACGGTAGATCCAGCAAACCTGGTGACCGCAGCTCATGCCGGTTCGCCAACTAGTGAGGCTGATTTAGGTAACGGAGAAACATTAAATAGCGATGGCCTTGCGGGCACGTATCAGCAAGACGACAGATTTACTATATCATTAGGAGGTTCTGGGCAAAAAGATATTCAATCAGTTTTAACAGGTAATCCCGATGGACTTGGCAACTTCTATGGACTACAAAATTTAGTTGTGGACGATTGGTATGAAATACGCGTCCATTATAACGTTGTAGGAGGTGGATCAATGACTGGTGGCGTAATATTAAAAGATGTGTTAGAACCTGGGTTGGCAGCTAATACACAATTAGACAATCACGTTGGATTATATAGTGGTTTAGGAACCCCAGTAAATGTGGGTGCTCTTGTGTTGCATGATGATGGGGCAGGTTTATTAAAAGGTGTATTCCAGGTGCATAGTTCTAGCCAAATGGCAACTGGTACAGGCGGTGGTGCTTTAAATAAAATTAGAATATTGTTTAATGATACCCCTGATATTGAAATAGAAAAAATAGAGTTGTACGATATATCTACCATGGGAACTGGGGGTAGTTTATCAACTTCTGGTGGTCATAGTTGGACAACAAATAATCAAGCTTCTTTAGTTAACTATTATAGCACTCCAAGTTTATACTCTATTGGAAACTCTGTTAGATGGAACAATTCTGTTACTACTAGCGAGTATTTATTACAATCATTTTCGCATGTAGGTGTACCTACACCTCAAGCTAACAACGATGGTTATGAATTAAAGTTTACTATTTCTGGATATTCTAGTGGAGAATTAAGAGGATATGTAAATAACGATTTAGGTGACGCGGGAACAAATCCAGACAGGTTTGAAGGTTTTTATTTTGACAGTATTGACGCGAATGGTAACTACGTTATAACTGCTAACTTTGACGGAAGTGGCGGAACAATGACAAGAGACGGCGTTGGGATTTCTGGAGCGGTAAGTAAGTCTAGTGATATTTTGGCCAATACCAGTAGTAGTTATGATGGTAAAATAGTTTTTTCACCAAACGTTACTAGCGGGACAACTCTTTCGTTAAGTAATGTATCGCTTGTAGACTTAACTAATACATTTACCTCTGGATCAATAGATGCTTGGAGCTTTAGCGGCTTTGATAGCGAGTATGATAACTTTATTAATTGGGACGATACAAACGAGAATATTGTGTTTACTAACTCTCCTTTAGATTCGAGTGGAATACTTGTTGGTACAAGCGCTGGTAGTACTAATAGAATACAAATAGAACAAGCTATAACCACTAAAACGTTTAAAGATAAATCTTATAAAATTAAGTTCGATCATAACTTAACAGACGGCTCTATTAGTGGGTATTACTTTAACCACAATGGAGAAGGGTTTAGAATCTCTAGTACAACAGGTAGCGGTACTTACGATGCTACTCACGTTATAGGTGATGCCAACGATAAAACGGCCGAAGAACTAAGCGAAACATTCGTGTTATATATAGACAGCGTTTCTGGAAATGGTTTAAACGGCACGTTAGACAATTTCTTTATGCAAAGAGAATACATTGGTTTTAGTCCAACAACGATATCTTACAGTGAAGACGTTAGAGGGTGGACTAGTTTTAAATCGTTTATACCAGAATCAGGATTGAATTTGTCTAAAAAATACTATACTATTAAAAACGGAATGTTATGGAGACATCACGACAAACAAACAAGAAACTGGTTTTACGGTGAGCAAGACGGTAATGGTAGTCCATTAATAACAGAATCAACAATAACAGCAGTTTTAAATCAAGAACCATCTTTAGTAAAAATATTTAACACGTTAAGTTACGAAGGTAGTCAATCAAAAATAGATAAATATACTACTGACACAGATACAAATATTTCAAATATGGAATTTTACAATCTTGAGGATAAATCTGGTTGGTATATAGAATCTATAGAGACAGATAAACAAGAGGGATCTATTAATGAATTTATAGAAAAAGAAGGTAAGTGGTTTAATTATATAAGAGGAAACACAGGAGACATTAAAACTAGTGACTTAAGCTTCCAAGGGTTAGGTATTATAGAAAACATCATATAAAATATGAAACTAAATAGTATACAATTAAACATATCAAATATACCTCATTCAGGGGGAACGAGAACCATGAAAGTGATTGGAGATCAAGGCGCTTCTTTTACTGTTAAAGTTATAGGTCCGCAAGGTTATTATAATTTTTCATCAAGGACTTATGACGCTGGAGAATCCACACAAAGTAGTTTTAAAGGTGTTATAGGAACTAGTAGTATCAACATTCCTATAAAATTCCCTGATCAAACAACCTCAACTGGTTGGGATTCTTATGAGTACAGAGTTTATGTATATCCTGATATTTATAAAGGGGTTCAAATAAGTTCTAGTGTTGGTGATCAAAATATTTTTTATAGAACAATAACACAATTAGAAGACAGAGTTGTAACTTTCGCCTTAAGACATACCGCTGCGGACAACGTCACCTTCGTCACAGCTAAAACATCTACCGGAAACAACGCTTCTAACTCTCCTAAAACACTTACATTCGATCAGAATATAACTAACACTGCTACTGATGCTGGCGGATTTGGGCTTACGTTAACGAGACAACCAGTAGAAACTGATTTTGTATTTATAGCAACAGACACTGTTAACGGGGCAACGACCAGTAGCAATAAAGTGGTAATTGACAGTTTGACAGATATAGGTGTGGGAATGATTATTCATAGTTTAGGTTCGGGAGGTGGTACTCTCGTGGGGACTCCTACTATTTTAGAAATAGACGAAGTTAACAAAGAATTAACACTGTCGTCTGCGCAAACATTTCCAGACGGACAAGCACTGATATTTAGAGCCATTGGACTTGACGCTATAAGAAGCGCTACTGGCGTTGGTTTTACATTTGAAAAATTATCAGCAACAGCAGATGAAATTAGCAAGACCGTAAGAACAACGGCGTCTGGCAATAATATTGATTTAAACGGTACGTATGGTATCAGTAAGGGCGCTACAATTTCCGGTGTTAATATAGTTAATACCTCTGCGAACGCGGTACAAACGGTAAGCGCTAGTAGTTCAGCTGGATATATAGAAATGCAAGTGTCTCAGACTGTCAAAGCTGGTAGTAAAATATATATTCATGGATGTACAGATACCATTAGATTAAAAGGTAATCTTATAATAGATCAATATCCTACAAAAAATATTTCTATTTATCTTGCAACGAGTGGTTTTATAACGGCAGGAGCAGGATCTTAATAAAACAATAAATTATGTCAACAAAAATAGTGTTAAAAAACGCAATTAAAAATACATCTTTACAAATAGGAGACACTGCTTACTACGTGCCCAACGTTAGTACCGAAAACTCGGTCAACAGTTCTATTAAAAACTCTAGTGACAATCCTATAGAATTAGGTAAGATAACAAACATAAACGATGGTTCCATAGATGTTGCGACAATTAATTCGGGTTTTCAAATTGGAGATTTCTTAATGTTCTCTAAAAATAAAGTGGTAAATAATACTAGTTTATTAGGTTATTACGCTGAGGTAACATTAAGTAATAATTCAACTGAAAAAGCGGAGTTATTTTCATTAGGCTCTGAAATAACACCAAGTAGTAAATAAAACACAAAAACTGTAACTATAAATAGATAAAATAGAATAATATGGCAAAATTACCAGTGGGATATAGATCTCCTTTTAATAAAATTT
>Ga0209232_1001518_pt1 | contig 12400 bp, 24 predicted proteins | sample ETNvirenome_2_60_FD_184066 | JGI IMG/M metagenome (GOLD analysis project Ga0209232, IMG submission 184066) | Marine viral communities from the Pacific Ocean - ETNP_2_60 (SPAdes) (version 2) | ecosystem: Environmental > Aquatic > Marine > Oceanic | place: Pacific Ocean | collected 2013-06-22
TCCTTGCGATTCAGCAACATCTCCATGACGTGCTTTTGTCGTACCTTTGGAAGTCGCTTCATCTTCTTCTTCCCCTTGACGCCTTTACGTTTCATTATACTGAACGCTTTGAGAAGTTACACTAAAAGCCGGGACCTGCCATCTGCTGCTTGAAGTATGCCGGGTTGGGCTCACGTCGCTGAATGATACGATGGGGAGCTGGACCACTTGAGATGCGGTATTCCCTGAGGTTATAGCGTGCTTCCTTGTGAGTGTCGCTTTCCGCCAGGTCCTCCCATCCATAGCCACCGTAGTTGCCTTGGACGACGTAGAGGTAGAGGTATTTGTTTTCTCTAGGCATTATTCCACCTCGCTAACTGGTCCCACGTAGGAGACCGTGCCATCAGCGGACCAATCGTTTTCGAAGAAGAAGCCGCGACCGACCAGGAGTGCTAGTGGATTGACCGCTTCGCCTTCGAGTTCGAAGCGAAACACGCTCGAGTTATCAGGCAACGCGTCGTCTTTGTAAAGCTGGACCAGCTCTTCATAGTTATCAATATCGTGCTCTTGAGCGTCAGCGATGATTGCAATGTATTCCATGTTTGTTGCCTCCCCAGGCGTGTTATTATTCGTTTCTATTATAATCAGTTGCTTTGAGTCTTACACTAAAACGAGTTAGTCTCAGCACCTCGTGCGTCATAGACAAAGATCTTCGGCACCTCATTGTCGGCATCACTCGGAGCGTCAGTCTCTTTCAGCAGCATGTTGCGCATGTATTGACGCGCATCAATGTCCAGGTCAAACTCACCGTAAACTCGACCAGTGTAAGCATTAACGACGTGAACTTTATTGGGATCCATTGAGAGCTCCTTGTTATCTTCGAGAGTATTGTACACTATGACTTTACGCGTTACATTTAAAATGCGAACGGTGATAGTTTACCGAAGATCGCTAGGTCGTCGAATGCGGGTTCCGGCCTTGGCTTAATCTTCGAGCTGACCGTTTGCAATGTGTAGGAGCTGATAGAGTTTTGTTTGCCTTGTTGATCCAGTTCGTTAGACATTGCCTTCGCTTCATCGAGCGAGCCAGTTGTATAGCTAGCAATGTTCTCTCCTTCGAAGGACCAGGACACAATGTACTTCTTAGCAGCCATCTTTTCTCCTCTAATATGATTGTACATTCAGTACGTCAAAGTTACACGGAGATTGACCTCTTAGGTCGTTCCCCTCCTGATTGAGTAGTTTAGCGACATACTCAGGTCTGTGTGGTACGCCCTAGAGGATTCGAACCTCTGACCCACGGCTTAGAAGGCCGTTGCTCTATCCAGCTGAGCTAAGGGCGCCGAACGGAAGGCCTAGACACCTTCTCGCCTGCTCTGTAACCGGTGCACCGATCCGTAGCCTGACAGGACGACTACGATTATGTGATGGTAGGGGGACCGGGACTTGAACCCGGAACCTATGGTTTATGAGACCAGTGCTCTGACCAATTGAGCTATCCCCCCGTAACCTTTCCTTTGATTCGCTGTTATTATACACTTTGAACATCTGTTTTACACCAAAGCGTACTTTTGTTTGACTAGTTTGAAGACCACCTTGTGAAGACCCGGGTTGACACGAAGTGCCTGGGGAAGAATCTCGTGTCGAATGATGCTTCGCATGTAGCGTTCATCTTTGTTACCCGGGTCTTCTACAAAGGGGACGTTCTTTCGTTCGCACCAGCGTCGTAAGATCTGACGTGGTGTCAGGAGGAAGGGTCTAATCACGTTGCCTCTTTCGTATGGCATGATTCTTCCTTCCCCGTGAATTGCGCTGAAGAGGTACCACTCGATGACGTCGTCAAGGTGGTGACATGTGATAACTGGACCTTCGAGATTAGAGAAGATTCTGTAACGTTCATTTCGCCAGTACTCCTCAATTGACTCTTTGGGATCTCTTTCACGTTCCATGTTGAACGTCTTTAGATTGTATCCCTTGTCCCAACAATGTGCCTCTACCAAAGCGCTAGCTTTTTCTGCATGTTCTGTTCCGTGGTTGACGTGCACGACCCGAATGTCACGATTAGTGCGAGTCAAGAAGTCCAAGACTGCCATCGAATCTGCCCCACCCGACACTGCTACATAGAGCTTTTCGGGCAGGGTGCCAACCAACCGAATCATAAGGCGCCGTACTCCCGAAGACCGCGAGGCGTCATGTCCAGTACGTATCCGTGACCCGCACCACCGAAGCGATTCTTGGGAACCTCGAACATTCTGTACTGGAAGTACTCAGACTTCTCAGAATCCTCAATGCGAAGGTGACAGTGAGCGTCAACCATGTGCTTGAGCTTGTTTGAGCCGGCCATCTTGCCGTTCTTCGTAACTTGCCCGATGACGATCGCAATAGCGAAGTTCTGCTTGCAGTAGTCCGTGATCATCTCAAGCGAGCGTTCAGCCGTGGCCGTCGTAATACGACCCGAGTTGAAGTGACCATCATCTAGCGTTTGCAAAGAGTCGATGATCATAAAGAACTGCTTGCCAGGGTTGCGAGCGCGAATCTCATCAGCGTGAGCCAGTAGCGTCGGAACATGGTTGTCCTGACCGCAGACGAAGCCGTTACGCAAGTTGAGTCGATCAACCGTACCGCGGATCTGATAGAGCGATTCCTCTGCCGTGTTGAAGAGGCAGACATGGCCTTGACGCGTTAAGCTGTCAGCCAGCTGGAGCATGAGCGTGGTCTTGCCCGCACCAGGCGTACCCGTAAAGAGCGTTGCCACCGATGGGGTCATACCCTTGCCGCCAAAGGCGTCATCGATGAACTTGATTCCGGTCTTACAGCGGCGTTTGAGCGCTTCCGGAACTTCAATCATGAGGATATTGGATCCTCGTTCGATATCTGCGTGTTGAGTTTTGAGCTGCATATCTTTACCTCCCCAGGCTATGCATTGTTTTATTCACCTACATTATAACCAGTGACTTTAGAAGTTACACCAAACTGATTAGTGGCGGATCACCAAGGTCATGATTATCATCATCGTCAGGAAGGAAGAGATGCACATTGCCGTAGCTCATTCGATTTGACGGCTTAGGATCGTCTCGCATGCTGTCAGCAATGACTTGATCGATTGATCTATCTATTAGCATCTTTAGCTCCTTATCTTCACGCCTATTATAAACTACCCTTGCTAGAGTTACACCAAACTACCAAGAAGACATTCGAGCTCGAGACCTCAGGTCGGTCGCTTCGTTGAGCAGGTCGATCGCTTCGTGCGAACGCCCACCGACATGCCAGCTGTCGATTTGCTCGAACGACTTCTCACCGTAGTTCTTCCACGAGTAGATCGAGATGGGCTGGTCGCCGATCATGATGTTCCACTCGTACTCAACCTTGTCTCGAGAGTCACCGATCATGGGTGCACCGAAGTGCTCGACCAAATCTTCTGAAGATGCATCGACGTAACCTTGCAAACAAGTACCGTTGATATCGATGATCGCGTCGTTGTGTGTGAGTAACTTTGCCAATTGATCGTCCTTTGCTTTATTCACGTGCATTATACACCAAGCACTTACGCTTTACACAACTCTCTCAGCCCGGGAATACCTGGTAGAGTTTCTTCCGCTTCGACAACAGCTTGAGCTGCTAAACGAGCTTCTTCTTCTTTACGAGCTCGCTCATGTCCTGCTTGAAGCTCTCGCCTGTTTCGATCGGACATCAACTGCTTAGCTACTTCGTAGAGCAGATGTCGCAAGTCGTCGATCACTTCTTCTGTCAGATTGAGCGTCACCGACTCAACAGACTTGTCTCCGTCTTCCGGCTCCGAGAGCGTGATCTTCGCGTAAGGTGAGTTCTCGTGCACTCGAGCTTGAGCGTCGAATCTTTGCGCGGAAGCAACACCTTCTTGAGTTCCACACTCAGCAAAAAAGTCAATGTACTTAGGACCGAATCCTCGTGAAATCATTTGAGCTCCCCGTTTATTCGCTTGTATTATAGCACTATAGGGAGAGAGTTACACAAAAACTCAGGCCGATTCTGGGACTCTGCGATTGCGCACCGACTTCCCTCATTCTGCGACTTCGCCTTTGCTGCTCACCTCCGCTATCCATTCTAACGTGTGTGAGGGAAGATGTATGGCCCGCCTCCGTCCCTGCCCGTGTGAGTATACATTCGACGCCTAAGTGTGTACAATCGAGAACAATACTAGACAATGAGGGACAATAGGAGGGCGCCTGGGGCCCAAGAGAAATGTCAGTCTCACAGGATCACGATTCCACCCTATTCACGCAGACGCAGAAAACGCTCAGCTTCAGAGGGCAGTTCAGCTCTATCGTTCACCAGAGGTAGACTAGATCATTTGACCACAGTGGGCGAGAGAGAGTGTTGAAAAGCGTTAAGACTAGGGCTATCGTAGGGAGCAAGACGCTGAGGTACGCAGAGACCCGTTCTCTCCCTATAACTGATAGTGTATGAGACTCGGTAGTGCGACCCGCCTAAGTGTACGCTCGCCTCTATCGCTCCCCTATGTGCGTTCCCCTATGCGCTCGCCTATGTGATCCCTATAGTGCTAATAGATTTTTTCGTATTGCTTCCCGGCAAGATAGTTATTGATGAGCTTACAACCAGGAGGTGCAGCAGGTGCATCACGGACTTTCAGAAGAGATAATCAAGATCATTGAAGAGTTGATCGGTGGGTATGGACTCGTGTTCATCATCGCGTTCATCACCTTCATGTTTCGAGACATCGTCACTAACTTAGCCGCAGGTATCATGTTCATGCTCGGCTCGGACTTCAATACTGACGATGTTGTGTGGATCGGTGGCACGAAGAAAGCGCGCATTGTGCGGCAAACTCCTACTAAAACGGTGTTTCACTTGTTAGATACAGACCGCAAGCTTATCGTCCCTAACGTCGATCTCTATAAGCTAAGAGTTGAGAAGGCTCTCTCTGGCGCTAATAACGGTCAGGATATTTAGAGAAGTGGTGCTATCTGTTCCCTGCAAAGTCAAGCCTCAACCCGCTTGGGTCGATGCTCATCGAGCTGCGGTTGACGAGAACCAGAAGACTTACATCGACCCGCAGACAGGATACAAGGTCATGACCGAACTGGCACATCATGCTCGAGGGTGGTGCTGCGGTAACGGCTGTCGCCACTGTCCCTGGCCTACTCAGGATCGTGACAACACTCAGGAGTGATAACCTTCAAGTCGAGCTCGGTCTCCGGATAGCGATAGACATTGCCCGCGTAGTTGCGCAGGACCAGACTGCCGTCCTCCATCCCGACCACGTAGTTAGGTGAGAGCGGGATCTTACCTCCACCACCCGGAGCGTCGACCACGTAGTGCGGACTCGCCATTCCAGACATGTTTCCTCTCAGGCCTTTGATGATCTCTAACCCTTTTGCTATCGAAGTTCTGAAATGGCTGATGCCTTCCGCTAAGTCGCACTGGTAGATGTAGTAAGGGCGAACTCGCATCTGGAGGAGTTTCCTGTTTAGCTCCGCTACTCTCTCCACCGAGTCATTGATACCTTTCATCAGGACCATCTGGTTGTTCATCGGTGTTCCGGTAAGAGCAACCCTGTCACACGCATCCCATGCTTCGTCCGTCACTTCCTCGATGCAATTGTAGTGAGTGTTGAAGAAGATGCTCAGATGTCGAGTTTGGTATTGCTTGAGCATGTACGCGAACTCGTCGTTGCACCTCTGTGGTAAAGTCACCAAGTTTCGCGACCCCAGTCGGCAATACTTGATGTTGGGTATCGCACTCAACTCCTCGAATATTTTCGCCAGTCTTTTATCTGCTAAGCTAAGTGGATCCCCTCCACTAATCACGACGTCGTTGACCTCTGTGTGTTCGGAAAGGTAGTCGTAAATGCCTTGGTAAGCACGTTTGTTTGTCATTGACGTGGGATCTGCCACCTTGCGCTTGCGAGTGCAGAACCTGCAGTACATCGCGCAGTTGTGGTTTGTGTAGAAGAGCACGCGGTCTGGATATCGGTGCGTCAAACCTGGCACGACCATGTCGGCTTCCTCACCTAACGGGTCGTCTAAGTCGTAGTTAGAGATATGTGTCTCTTCCATCTTAGGCACCGCCTGAAGCCTGATCGGGCAATCAGGATTAGTAGGATCCATCAACGCAGCGTAGTACGGTGTGATTCCCATGTGAAAGATAGGGTCTGTCAACCTGAAGGCTTCGCGTTCATCTGGGGTTACATCGATCCACTCCTCGAGCTGCTCCATGTTTCTAATGCGGTGCTTCTGGTGCCATTTCCAATCTTTCCACTCTTCCGGTGTCCAAGTCACTTCTTTTTTCATTTTATCTCCCGGTCGAATAGTAAAGATTCGACATAATATTTATTTCCGTGCACATCATTTAGAGGAAAACTACATGGCTACAATGATAACCGAAGATTGCATCAACTGTGGCGCTTGTGAACCCGAATGCCCAAATCAGGCGATTCGAGCAGGCAAAAACATCTATGTGATAAATCCTAATCTCTGCACCGAATGTGTTGGGTTTTACGGAGCAGAAATGTGCCAAGAAGTTTGTCCGGTTGCGTGCTGCGTTCCAAACCCAGGTATTCGAGAAGATGAGCTTACTCTTTACGAGAGAGCTGTCAGGTTGCACGGCAAGGATGAAGTAGCGGCGAAGGAAGACCTTGACGAAGAAACTAGTAGGTTTCGAAATCCCGAATGGGAGAACGACGGCACAGACGAAGACGTCCCAGGTGAAGACTGGACATCGCACTGGAAAGAATCATGTGGCGGATGTTGTGGATCTTGCGACTAGTCGCGACGAAACATGTACTTGATCATCAGGAGTTCGATCTTTTTTCGAAGTGCACCCTTTGGCGCTAATCGAAGTGCTTTTCTAAGCACCCACAAAACGGATCTACGATAGAGTTCTCTCATTGTTTTCTCCTCTGCTTGTAAGTATCCTTCGCAAGCTGTAACTTGAAGAAAACAAGAAACTCAGAAATGCCAGAATCAAGAGCTCGACGGAACTCGAAGAAGCACAACTACATCCACCTTGTGGAAGTGGCGCTGCAGAACCACTGTCAGGTCGTCGACGTTGGCGTCTACCAGCATCCGAAGCAGCATCATGAGTAGTTGTCCAGGCGTCGTAGTTTGGCATCACCACGAAACAATTTTCGCAGAGTGCAGAATCAGAAATGCCACCGTCAAAAGCGGTGGCGTCGAGTGGACTTGCTAACAAGAGAAGTGAAAAGATCATGTTTCCATACCTAAGTTTCTTCGAAGTTCAGACTTCTTCGAGACTCGCCAGCGATTCGTTGGAGAGTAAGGGTCATTTTTTATAAGTCGCCAAGATCCCCAGGTTCGAAGCACTCGCTCAGTATCGTCTTCGTATTCCATAAGCTCGAGCTTGTCGATGTCCCGTGCTTTGCGCAGCGCCAGAGATTCCGGGGTTTGCTTGCAGTCGACGCCTTCGATGTTGTCGATCTCGTAAGATAAGCGGTTGATGCGCTGACTGAGAGGTTGTGACTTCTTGTCTCGATAGAGCCAGTACACTCCCGATCCGCAACACCAAGTGCACAATCCGTACCAGATAACCGCTAAGGCGTAAGTGAGAAGTCCTAAAAGTAGTTCTTGCATATGTTTTCCTATCAATATTCCAAAGTTTTTGAGATGAAGCAAGCCATCGTCCACATAATCCCGGCTCCCAGGATGGAAGCGTTTATAGTATCAACCCATGTGGGTATTTTACTCTTCATTCAGCATCATCCTCGTGACCCTTAGATACCACCATTGCTCCGCAAACGAAGACCAAAAGCGCTATCGAACTCCACCAGAGCATCGCTTCGACCCCACTGAGAGGGAACGACATCGTGTGAGCCATTCGAGTCACAACATCCATGTCTACTCTTCGTCTTTGTCAGTGTCGTCGAGCATCATCAGCTTCGCGGCTGCAGCCAGTAGCAAAGGCGCGATCACGACGATCGCAAGCAAGCTGAACTCATATAGAGTCATCGTCACGCTCAACTTGCCCAAAGAAAGACCAGCTAGTCCAGAGTGCAACCGCAGAAGTCACGATCACCGTCGCCATCACGTACACCACCACATCAGTCAACCACGTCATGGCTTATCTCCCAGCAGAGTGTTTCGCACTCGTTCGGGCCACTTGCTCGCATCGAGTTTCTCGAGTTTTTCCCAAGGGCATTGGGCTTTGATGTCTCGATAAGTTTCTCTAGCAGCGATCACCCCTAGTCCGGCAAGAAATGCCACGCCGATTCCAGACACTATGCCGATCGTTATAACATTAACTGCTGTGTCTTTCAGATCACGCAACATCTTTTTTTGCCTCAGCTTTCATGGTGATCACCGTCTCGGTCGTGTTGAAGTACATCGAGGTGCCAGGCACGAGGACCCAGGCTCGACGCACGAGGCACGGCTTAGGCTCTGGAGCTTCACCGTCGGTGAGCACGATCATCAGGTCGTATTGCCCTTTGTTCTTGTTAACGAACTCGGTCGGTGCGTTGAAGTCGGTACCACCAGTACGAGTGCGGTGGGGTGCGATACGTTGTCCACGTCTCCAAGTGGTGAGGGACTTCTCGTCTACCTCAGTATCGAAGTGCACAACATCAAAGTCAACTCGTTTTGCCAGGCCAGCCAGCTCGGCGAACAGGAGCTCGAGAGCTTCATTGCCCACCGAACCAGATTGGTCGATGGTGACTAAAACCCGGGCCATCCGTTTGCGTTTCACGCCGGGGTGCATGAACCGGTACTTGCGGTTGCGGCGCTTCCGAGACGTGGTACGTTCAGAGCTGTGTGCCATGCCGATCGTCTGGCGGAGGATCGCTTTCCAATCCACTTCGTTGGACACCATCGACCGGAGCTGTTCGCGGCAATCGGAGGGGACCGTGCCCCAACCGTTTTTGGAGTCAGCTTCTTTCACTGCATCTCGCAGTAACTCGCGGATCTTGCCCTTCACCAGTTCCTTCTCAGAATCGGACATGTCACCCCAACCTTCGTGGTCGTCGAAGCCGTATTCAGATGCGTCGCCCTCGCCGTTCTCGATGTCTTCCATCTTCTGTTGGACGTCTTCGTCCTCCAGGAGTCGGGTCATGTACCAGTCAGAGGACTTGCCTTTCGGAAAGGACGCGATGAGCGACCAGATCGGGTCGTTAGGGTCCGCATTGGGGTTGAGCTTTCCTGGAAACACACAGTCCACAGGCAGGTTGCTTTCCGGAATCATCGAGTTGATCGCACAGTCAGTAGCGAGATTCCACAGCATGTGCGGATCTCGGCGTCGGAGTGTGACGTGATCGTAGATGAGATGCATGAACTCGTGGATCAGCACACCGCGGACCTCTTGGTCGGACATCTCATTGAAGAAAACTGGGTTCCAGAGCAGGACGGGGGACCCGTCCTTGACACAGACGCCGGCGGTCGGGAGGTCAAGGACTCTTGACTTGCTGATCCGGCGGCTAATGGCACTGTAAAATGGTTCTTCCCACATAAGCTTAACCAAATGGGGATCAATATCAAATGCTTTAGAAGCCTCAACCTTTTCGGCATATTCCTGGGCACTGACCTTTAGACGATCCAAATAATCTTTTACTGACTTTGGCAAATCGCCTGTTGATTGATTCTTAGCCATTATGCCTCCTTTGCCTATATTATAACTATGCGTTTCTAGAGTTACACCGATTCGAACAGCTGATCTAACTTGCCCTTTGTGATCAAAGCAACCTGACCGCCGATAAGCAACTTGACCTTTGGGATCATCATCGCGATTCCTGTTTTACCATGTCGCTGTCGTCTTCGAACTCGGGTTTGACCTACGATCATTGCGACTGAATGTAACTCGCCCGTATGTGAGTTAAGAATCTGGAACTCTTTTTGAGGATCTTCCCACCGTGTGTGAACCTCAAGCAGATTATGTTCTTCTCTGTGAGGTTCTCTCATGGCTTCAAGATGCAACTTGGGTTTGATAAGATCACCAATCTGCATGTTTTCCTCCTTACGCCTCTATTCTATCTCTAACTCATCCTCGTTACACTTTTTTAACCACTCGTTTGGAACCATTAGCCTTCGACCATTTACGTGAACTTCCGAGTAGTAAGGTGAAGGGGTCCTAGTGATAGTGCCTTGCTGATCTTCATTTGACGTCCTAACTAAGACTAGATCACCAAAGACAAAGGGGGAGCTGGGGACGCTTGGGAAACTAGGAGGAAACTTACGTCGCACCAACTCCCCCTTTTATTCTTATTGTTCCGCCTGCCCGATGACTTCGAGCAGGAGGTTGGAGCACAACTTGTGAAGCTGTTGAGCGTTCTTGAAGTTGCGATCCGTGATCTTGGTCCACATCGCGATGACCAGCTCGCCCGGCAAGTTCTGCATGAACTTGTAAGCGCTGTCAACCTGTTTCTGGGTCCACTCGTTAGATTCCGCGTGATCCACAACCTTGTCGAGCACACCATTGAGCTGTTCTTGCGGAGCTTCTTTGACCTTCTTCTTGATCTTGGCACTCCATTTATCAAGCACATCCTCCGCCGAAATCTGGCGATCGAACTTCTTGACAAACTCGGTGTAAGCGATCGAAGCTTCTGCACCGACTAAGCCAAGGCAAAGCGGGTAGAAGAGAGGATCCTCGGGCTTGTCCACCACACTGGCATTGACCAGCGCGTGATTGACACGTTCCCAAGAGCGACGGGAAGGAGTGATGCGATCTGCCTCAACATTCTCGCGGCATTCCAAGTGTTGCGGATTCTGTCGGATGAACTCGCAGAGTGCACCGTCCAAGCGTTCCTTAGCCCACTCGAGCCAATCCTCGGTGGTGGGTTCCAGATCCACGATGAAGAAGCGGTCACGAAGTGCCGGATCCATCTCATTCACCTGGTATTCCGCAGAAGCGTTAACAGCAGCAAAGATGCGGGAATCGGGGTGAATCTTCACACCAGCAATCTCGCGGTCCAGGACCAGCTGGAAAGCAGCCTGCATCACCTCGGGAGTGGCACGGTTGATCTCATCCAAGAAGATGACGTGAGGATTCTCAACACACTCGAGAAGCCAACGCGGCGGGCGGAACTCGGTCGCTTTACGACCACCAACGACGTAGCTGTCGTCGTCATCCAACACACCGATCATATCACCATCGGTCATCTGCGACAAGCGGCGTTCCATCATGGGAAGATCGAAGTGATCTGCCAGTTGATACACACACTGGCTCTTACCGATGCCGTGTGGGCCACGGATCATGACCGTGATGTCCTTGGGAAGTGCCTTTGAGACATTTACGAAAGTTTTGAAATCCATCTTATTTCCTCTTTTCCTTGATGGTTACGCGCACATTATACGCTAAGCTGATTTGACTTACACAAAAATCGTGAGTTGAGCAGGAGGATACCAGAACAAAGTCTCTTCGCCGTTTGAGTCGGTGATCGAAACTCCGAAAGTATTCTCGTTGTCATTGAAAACTTTTACGATCCCTACTGGTTTGCCTAGTACTTTTTCCAGAAAAGGGTCGGTGTAGTTTACTTGTACTTTATCACCTACTTTGATATCCATTGGTTTCCTTCAACATTCAAATCTATTATAACGCACTGTCTTCGACTTTACACAAAATAGTTGTGTGTGACGCCAGCCACGCAGCCGGGATTCTTTGCACCTCGGTGCCAAAGTCACGGTGCGGATGCCACATGACTTTCACTGAAGTGTATCGATCATCGTCGCCGTTAATCTTCAAGATAGTACCTTTACGTCCTGACCACTTTGCCGGTGGTCCCAAACACTGCACAACATCACCGGGCGTCACTTATAGCTTCCATCATATCACATATCTTCATCTAAATCCCAATCTTCGTTCCACATACTTTCATCTCTTACTGGCGGACTGTTGTAGTCTCTCAAAGTCCAGACAACACTCAAGCCCGTTGGAAGCCCGAGAGTTATAGCGAAAATCATACCGCCTACGTAGGGATCTATCTCTTGAATCCCTGCCATATAGTTGAAAACTGTATTTAGTAAATCGGTCAATCTATCGACGCCACCTCGGCTCTACATCACGCACTTTCTCGCCGTTCCGGTAAAGCTGAAACTCATGTGGTAGGTTGTGAATGTTCGTGACCAGATATCCTATGTCCTCTCTGTAGTAGATTGGGGTGTAGTCCGGATTGCTCCACATCACTTGCACTGTATCACCTCCGTTGAGTTTGCCGCGGCTTTTGATTGTGCCGACGTAACCGTCCTCGTGAGGCTCCAGATGTCGTGGATATACTACAATCATGTCACCGACCTGTGGATACCAGCTGTTCTGCTCTGCTAAACTAGCCATCTTCTACTAACTCCAGGTGTTCGGCTGCGACATAGCAGAATGTTTGATCCTTCCGCAGCAGCTTGAAAAACTCGTTCAAGTCGCCCACCACCAAAAAGGGAACTTCTTTCTCCGCGTCCCGCGCAAACCAAGTCGTCGTCCTGTCGTCTATC
>Ga0209232_1001519_pt1 | contig 12398 bp, 16 predicted proteins | sample ETNvirenome_2_60_FD_184066 | JGI IMG/M metagenome (GOLD analysis project Ga0209232, IMG submission 184066) | Marine viral communities from the Pacific Ocean - ETNP_2_60 (SPAdes) (version 2) | ecosystem: Environmental > Aquatic > Marine > Oceanic | place: Pacific Ocean | collected 2013-06-22
ATACAAAAATTAATTGGCAAAAAAGCTGAAAAACTAGTTTGGTTATTTGAAACCACAGATAGAGATAATATTTTGCAGTTAAAAAACCTTGATCTTTTATTAATTAAACTAGCAAATGATTTTGAACAATCAAATATTAGAAAAGCAAGTTGGGGCAATATTAACTATGAAATTAAAAATATAAAAGAATTTAATTTAAATAAAATTAATTATGTGTTATATAAATTAGATAATTATACTAGATGAAAGTTAAAGAAGACATAACTAAAAAAATAGAAAGAGATTATATTTTTATAACTGGACATTTAAATTTAGACAGTAATTATTTTATTAATAAAATAGAAGAGGGTATAAAAAATTCAAAGAATAGCTATGCCATTAGTATTAATGGAAAGATGACTGATTGGGATTATTTTAATAAAGATAAAAAATTTATTTTATTGTTATTAGAAATTTTTGATTACTTAGATGAAAGAAAAAATATGGATAGTAAATATTCTTTTCAAGAAGCGTGGGGTATTAAAGAACTTTTTGGTGAGTATACTAAGAAGCATGATCATAATCCATGTTATTTATCTGGAGTAATTTATTTTAATAGTCATGAACAAAAGTTATATTTTCCACAAATAAAAAAAATTATTAAACCCGAGAAAGGAAAAGTTGTTATATTTTCTTCTTTTTTAGAACATTACACTAGAAGAAATAAAACTAATCTACCTAAGTATGCCTTATCTTTTAATATAAAGTATGACGTTTAAATGAAAAAAATTAAAATAAACAGTTGTTTCTTTGTTCAAAAAATTAAAGAACATAAAACATTAAAAAAAATAGTTCTTAATCATATTAAGAACATGCCTGCACAGCCCATACCTTCCAAAAATTTACCTTCAAAAGATTACATAACAAATTCTGATTGGTTAGATTCTACTCCTAGAGGACCTCAAGGAGAGACGAGAGAGTATGTAAAAGAAGTTATAAAAGTCTTAACTCCTTATCTTAATGAAATATGTTTGGAGTTAGAGGACTCTTTTAAGATTGTAGACATAAGTAGAATGTGGTTTCAACAATACAGAAAAAACAATTTCCATGGGTGGCACAACCATGCTCACTCAAATTGGAGTCATATATATTATGTAGAAATGAAAGACACTAGTGCAAAGACACAATTTAAAAATTGTTATGATAAAAAAATTATAAAAAATATAAATGTAAAAGAAGGAGATTTGCTTACGTTTCCAGCATCTACTTTACATTGCTCTCCTATAATTAAATCAAATGCTAGAAAGACGGTGATATCTTTTAACAGTGATTTTCACAGCGATTATTTATGATTAAAATAAAAGAAAATTTTGTAGATCCTTTTTTATTTGTTGATATTAAAAAACAAATAATGGGTAAATATTTTCCGTGGTTTTACAATGACTGCAAAATAGAAGAAGGGGACGAACATTTTCAGTTTATTCATTTTTTTTATAAAGACAATTTAGTTACCAGTGATTATTTTAAAGTTATTAAACCTGTTATTGACAAGCTAAACGTTAAATCTTTGGTTAGGGTAAAAGGTAATTTAACAACTAAAGATATTAAAATTAAACCTTTTGGACTTCATACAGATGCACCTTTTAAGTGTAAAACTGCTATACTTTACATTAATACTAATAATGGTATAACTATATTTGAAACAGGAGAAGAAATTAAAAGCGAAGAAAATAAAATTGTTATGTTTCCTTCTAATTTAAAACATACAGGCACGACGCATACAGATGAAAAAGTCAGAGTAGTTTTAAATATTAATTATTTTTAGTATGGCAAAAAAACATTTAGATAAACCAGTAGATAAAGAAGTCTTATCAGAACTAGCTTTATATCAAGGTTATGTAGATATGCCAAAGAAGTGGGACTTAGACCCTGAAGAATTAATTGTTGAAAATTTAAACAATGATATATTTGAAATGCCGTTTGGGTGGACTAAAACATGGGATCGATTAAATACATATCTTAGAGAGTACCTTTATTTAAAAGACAGAATAAAAATGGTTAATGAAAAAAGTTGGGGTGAAATTTATCAACCACGAGAAGCCTCTCCTCCATTACTGCAAGCAGACTTTAATAATCTTAAAGATAGTCCAGATGCTGTTGTATTATATGGAACAAAAGTTAAAAAAAATTCTTGTTCTGTAGTTATTACTTACGATGATAAAAAATTTAAAAATTTAAAAAAAACAGTAAAGTTAGATAATAATAAATTTATTATGTTTCCTGCAGTATGTAGCTATTACATAACCACTAACCGAAGTAACGATATTAATTTTATTAACACTATAACTTATAAATATTTTTAATGTTGTTTCCAACAATTATTGTAGATAATTTTTTTGATAACCCTGACTTTGTTAGAGATTATGGTTTAAGTTTATCATATAGTAAAACACAAAAAAACTATCCAGGTATAAGAACAGATCAAACAGAAGATAATTTCTTTCAGTTTGCTACTGAAAAGATGATGGCAATTTTATATCCTATGAATTATACAAATATGGTATGGAGAGCTAATCAATTCTTTCAAAAAATTTCTGGTAAAGATTATAAAAATAGTGGTTGGATTCATCAAGATCATAACGATCAATTAACAGCTATTGTTTATTTGAGTAAACATAAAGGTTGCGGAACCTCTATTTGTAAACCCAAAGCTTTTGATAAAGCCTACAGGGATTGGGAACTTGCTCACAAAAGTTTTTTAGACCCTAAAGTAAAAGTTGAAAAACAATTAAAAGCACACAACGAACGTTTTAATAAAACCATAGAAATAGATTCTATGTACAACAGATTAGTTATGTTTGATGCCTCACAGTGGCATATGGCAAACTCTTTTTTAGATGATAACCTAGAAGAAGAAAGGTTTATAATGGTTACGTTTTTTAATAGAATGGAATGTAATTCTAAAATTCTACCCAATCAAATGATTCGTTTTCCTCTTCCTGAAATGAGAAGAACATGATTCAAAAATATTTTTACTGGTATTTTAAATCTGCTTTGAGCTCTCGTTTTTGTGATAAACTTATAAAGTATTCTTTAGATAAAAAAGATCAGACAGCTACAACAGACGAATTTAAAAATAAGAAGTTAACTAAAAAAAGAATAAAAGATCTACATAAGAAAAGAAACTCAAACGTTGTTTGGGTAAATGAACCTTGGATATACAAAGAGATACATCCTTATGTTTATGAAGCTAATAAAAACGCAGGTTGGAATTTTGAATTTGATACATCAGAAACATGTCAATTTACTAAATACAAAAAAGGACAGTTTTATAATTGGCACTTTGATATGTTTGACGAACCTTATAACTTACCAAACAATCCAAACATGCATGGTAAGATAAGAAAAATATCTGTTATCTGTCAGCTAACAGATCCTAGTAAATACAAAGGTGGAGAACTTGAATTTGACTTTAGAAGAAATTCACCTATAAAAGAAAGTAAAACAGAAATATGTACAGAAATACAGCCAAAGGGTTCTATAGTTGTGTTCCCTTCATATGTTTGGCACAGGGTCAAACCTGTAACTAGTGGAACAAGATATTCTTTGGTAATGTGGAACTTAGGGAGACCTTTTAAATGAATATTACTGAATTCTTTTCAACACCTATATGGGTAGAAAATAAACCAGAGTTTTTAAAAAAACTAGATAAAGCTTCTGACTCTTACGTATTAAAAGCAAGAGAGTTAAAAAAAGATTACATTAAAGAAACAAAGGATAAGTTTAGTTCTTATCATTCTACAAGTCTTTTAAAAGATCCTGACTTTATGAACTTTAGAGATTACGTTGGAAGTAAAGCTTGGGAGTTTTTAGATTGGCAAGGTTTCGATATGTCTTTGTATAAAATATATTTTACAGAAATGTGGATACAAGAGTTTTCTAGAAAAGGTGGTGGTAATCATTCGGCTCACACTCATTGGTCTCAGAACGTATCCGGTTTTTATTTTTTAAAATGTAGCGATAAAACTTCTTACCCATATTTTATGGACCCTAGACAAGGGGCTGTAATGACTAAATTAAAACTTAAATCAGATGATGAGATATTTTATGGATCAGAACTGATACATTATAAACCTAAACCTGGTGACTTAATTATCTTTCCAGGATATGTTACACATGGATTTGCAGTTGATCTTGGTTTGGATCCTTTTAGATTTATACATTTTAATATACAAGCAGGACCAAAAGAGGTGATCAAAGACGTATGAGTTTTAAAACAAAAGGTTATGCAGTAATAAAAAAAGCTATATCTAAAGACATAGCAGAATTTTTATTTAATTATTTCTTAATAAGAAAACAAGTTCTTTTAACTTTTAGAGATCTTAAATTTATATCTGATAAAGATCACACGTTTGGTGAGATGGGCGATGGTCAAACTGGTAAAGATACTTTCTGTTTGTATGGAGATGTAGCTGGAGATACTTTGTTGTTAAAACTACAATCTTTAATGGAAAAAACAACTGGTATAAAACTGCAACCTAACAATTCGTATATGAGAGTATATGTAAAAGGTGATGAATTAAAAAGACATACTGATAGATTTAGTTGTGAGATATCTACAACTTTAAATTTAGGTGGATCTAAATGGCCTATTTATTTAGAACCATCAGGAAAGAAAGGAAAGAGAGGAGTTAGAATAGATCTAGATCCTGGAGACATGTTAATATACAAAGGATGTATACTAGAACACTGGAGAAATAAATTTAAAGGGAAAGAATGTGTTCAAGTTTTTCTACATTACAACCGTGTCTCTTCCAAAACTGATTTTTATGATAGTAGACCTCATGTAGGTTTGCCTTCTAGTTTTGCAAGAAAATCTCCAGAACCTGGTGAAAAAGATGAAAATAGAAATATTTGATGACACTGTAGATTACGTAACAAGAAACAAAGTTTATAAATTTTGTACAAAATCTATATTTAAATTAGGATGGGAAGATACTCAAGAGCTAGAAAGATATACAAAGAACCTACATAGTAAATGGAGTTTACAAGACTTAAAAAACTGTGGACTATTTCCTTACATTAAAAACTGTTTTAGTAAATCTAAAAACTTTAAGTTTGATGAAAAGAAGGTAAGCATTATAGAATTAAATTTAGTTAAGTCTGACGATGTTCATTACATACACACTCATGAAAATTTAATTGGAGCTTTATATTATGTTAATTTAAATTGGGAGGATGGTTTCTATGGTGAAACTTTTTTTTATAATAGCAAAGACTTAAGTAAAATAGAGTTTGCTTCTGTATATAAACCTGGTCGTATAATACTGTTTGATGGTCACATACCCCACACTATAAGACCTCAATCTATAAAAGGTCCTAAGTTTAGATTTACTTTGTCGGTATTTTTAAGGAAATGAAAATTAAATATTTACAATATCCTTTCTACCATACCATTATATATGATGTGTTTAGCAAAACTAAACTTGAATCAATGATCACGGAACTTACTTCTTTGACAGAAGTATACGACGCTGATGATCATCATAAAAATTTAAAGATAAAAAATAACACCGAGCCTTTTTGCATAGATAGAATTTACGACAAGGATAGAAGTAAAAGCACAATCTTGAATTACACATCAAAACACTTTAGATTAAAATATAATGGTGATTTAAATCCATTCTTAAATTATCTTCCATTGACAAATCAAGATACGACTTTTGTTCAAAAGTATTACAACGGAGCTAGTTATCAAAACCATAACGATTTTTCTGTGTTAACTTTTCTATACCTTATGAATGTTGAAAAGTATAATGGAGGTCAATTAGTTTTTACTAAATACGATTATATGCCTAATCTAAAACACAATTCTTGTTTAATATTTCCATCTTATGAATATCATAAGGTTAATAAAGTAATATCAAAAACTAAAAAAGCTGTTAGGTATTCTATAAATAGAAGACTGTACATAAAAGGATAAATGCTAATAGAGAAAGAACAAACAAAAATATACCACATACACGTTCCTAGAACAGGAGGTAGATACATATCTAACTTGTTTGACAACAACGGATATAAAGTTTACTTTGAACAATCTAGAAATTTTTATAAGAACTCTATTATAGAAGAGTTGTTAACCTACCCTTACTATGAAACATTGTATAACTTTGAAGACATACCTACCTTTATTGTTATAAGAAATCCAATAGATAGATTTGTATCTGTAGCAAGTTACGACTTCTTTGCAAGAAAAGTTAAACAAAAAACTATAACAGATATATTTAAAACCAAAGAAAGTTTATTACACTATATTAAAGAACAACAAACAACTCATTGCTATCACAATAACTTTTTTACCCCACAGTATAAATTTATTGGACCCAAAACTAAAATGTGGAAGTTCGAAAAAGGACTTAGTTATAAATTTATAGATTGGATTAATGAACAGTTTAATTTAAATATTGTTTGGAAACTTACATACTATAAATATAAAAATAAATTAGATGTAGATTTTTATGATGATTATAAAAAAGTAAAAATATCTAAAGATAATATAAAAGTTTTAGAAGATTTTTATAGAAAAGATTTAGAGATTTGGAGTTCTTTACAATGAGAGTCTTAGCTTTTAACACTGCACACGATAGTTCTGTCTGTAGCATCAACGACGGTAAGATAGAGTTTTTTTGTAAAGAAGAAAGACTTACAGGTATAAAGAGAGATAAAAATCCTTTTAAGTCTTTAGAGCTATACAGTTCTTTAAACTTTGGAAAGATAGATCATATACTTTACCACACACCATCTAATGATGAAATATCTACAGAGTTTTTCTATAGAACATATATTAATAAAAAGTTTGGTGTTGAAATGGAAAACTACTCTTCTCTAAAACATCATAATTGTCATGCTGCACTTGCTTATTACAACAGTGGATTTGACAAAGCCTTAACGATTGTAGTTGATAGAAATGGTAGTATGTTTTTTGTAAACGGCACACCTATGGCTAGAGAAAGCGAATCAGTATATGTGTGTGATAAAAACATAAAACCAATATACAAAAACTTTTGGTATTTTCCTGGTCAAGAATACAATAAACAAAAAATAACAGATTCTATTAAAGAGTATTATAAATGTGGCACAACAGTAAAATCAACTTTAGGTATAGTTAAAGTATATGAAGCAGCTACAACTCTTATAGGTCAAGATCCATTGGAGAATGGAAAGACAATGGGACTCTCAGCATATGGTAAAAACACAAATTATTTTTGTGCTAGAGATAGACTATTCTATAACAATGTTCCTGTATCAAGTAAGTTTATACATCTAAACAATAATGATAAACGAACATGTTTTTTTAACGAAGAGAAACAAATAACTAAAGATATTACCAAAGTAAATTATCAGACTTATGCAGATAGAGCTAAACTAGTTCAAATAGAAACTCAAAAAGAAGTAGCTAACCTAATAGAAACTTACGTAAAGAAAACAAATATTAACAATGTATGCATAGTGGGTGGGTATGGACTTAACATAGTAGCTAATCAATTTTATTTAGAAACAATGCCTAATATAAACTTTTACTTTGAACCTGTAGCTGATGATACTGGTATATCTATTGGTGCCGCCATGTTAAAATCTAAGATAAAACCTGTGCCTGTAAAAGATAACTTTTATCATTATTATAAAATAGAAAGAGCTCCTGGTGATAAGTCAGAACTTTTAGAAGTTTGTAATCTGTTAGAAGATAAGAGAAGCGTTGCTATCTTTGAAGGAAGCCCGGAGACCGGACCACGGGCCTTGGGACATAGAAGTATTTTATTTGACCCTAGAGTAGAAGATGGAAAAGATATTATAAATGAGATTAAAAATAGAGAGTGGTATAGACCTTTTGCTGGTGTAATATTAAAAGAAGATTTATATAAACACTATATAAAACTACCTATAAAAGAATCTCCATACATGACTATAAATTTTAATTGTAAAACTCCAAAATTATTTCCAGCGATCACTCATGTAGATGGTACTTCTAGGATGCAAACTGTTGATAAAGGCACCTTATTTGAGCTTCTAAAGCTTTTTAAAAGAAGGAATAATTGCCCAGCTTTGCTAAATACTAGCTTTAATTTAGCAGGACAGCCACTTGTTTATAGCGTAGAAGATGCTATAAAAGTGTTTAAAAACAGTAAATTAGATGCAATCTATTTTGCCGATCAAAATAGGTTACTAAAGAAGGATTATCTATGCTACAAAAAATAGGTTTTCAACCTGGTATTAATAAACAAATCACACCTACAGGAGCTGAAGGACAATGGGTAGACTGTGATAACGTTCGTTTTAGATATGGTACACCAGAAAAAATAGGTGGTTGGTCTCAATTAGGAGAGAACAATTTAACAGGAGCTGGTAGAGGACTTCATCATTTTGTAAACAGTGCTGGTAGAAAATACTCTATTATTGGTACAAACAGGATTTTATACGCATATTCAGGAGGTGTGTTCTATGACATACATCCTATCAAATCTACAAACACATTAACAAACGCTTTTACTACAACTAATGGTTCTCCAACCGTTACAATAACTTTTGGAAGTGACCACAATATTACAGCAGGAGACATAGTTTTATTAGATAACTTTTCTACTATTACTAATTCTAACTTTAGTGCTTCTGATTTTGATGATAAAAAGTTTATGGTAACCACTGTGCCTACCAGCACAACTATTACTATTACCATGCCATCAAATGAATCTGGATCTGGTGCTAGTGCTTCAGGTGGTATTAGAGTTCAACATTATTATACAGTAGGACCAGCAGTTCAAGCTAAAGGTTTTGGTTGGGGTCTAGGTCAATGGAGTGGTACTGTATCAGGCGAAGTTACGACAACTTTAAATGGTGGTATAAATTCTTCTACGACTACAATCGTATTATCAGATGCATCTCAGTTCCCTAGCACTGGTACAAACTTTATACAAATAGGAACAGAAGAAATATCTTATACTGGTGTATCTACAAATACTTTAACAGGTGTAACTAGAGGTGTTCGTAATACTTCAGCTGCATCACACTCTGATGGTGCAACAATTACTAATACAAGTGATTATGTAGCGTGGGGTGAAGCGGCTTCTGGTGACTTAGTTCTTGAACCAGGTATGTGGTCTTTAGATAATTTTGGTGACAAAGCAATTTGTTTAATTCATGACAGTGCAGTGTTCGAATGGAATTCTGCAGCTTCAGGAGCAACATCCACAAGAGCAACAATTATATCTGGTGCACCAACTGCATCGAGACACATGATTGTATCTACACCGGATCGTCACTTAGTATTCTTTGGAACAGAAACAACTATTGGAACTACATCTACACAAGACAATATGTTTATTAGATTCTCGGATCAAGAAGATATAAATACTTATACACCTACAGCAACAAACACAGCTGGCACACAAAGACTAGCTGATGGATCAGAAATTAGAGGAGCAATCAGAGGTAGAGATGCAATCTATGTTTGGACTGATACAGCATTATTTACACAACGTTTTGTTGGTCAGCCATTTACGTTTGCGTTTGCACAAGTTGGAACTAACTGTGGACTTGTTGGACAGAACGCATGTGTAGAGGTTGATGGTGCAGCTTATTGGATGTCAGAGAATGGTTTCTTTAGATATGCTGGTAAATTAGAATCATTACCTTGTTTAGTAGAGGATCACGTTTATGACGATATAAATTTAGAGTCTGGAAACCAAATGGTATCTGCTGGATTAAATAATTTGTTTGGTGAAGTAATGTGGTTTTACTCAACATCTTCATCATCTGTTGTAAATAGAATGGTTGCTTATAATTATTTTGACTCTTCACCACAAAGACCAGTATGGACTATTGGCACACTTTCTAGAACTATGTGGGAAGATTCCGCAGTATTTGGATTACCACATGCATTAGAATACGATGCGTCTAATGATTCATCTTTTGATGTTGTGGGCAACACAGACGGCAGAACAACATACTATGAACACGAAACAGGGACCAATCAAGTAAAAGGAGGTACTGTATCTGCAATTACAGCTAATATAACTTCTGGAGATTTTGATATTACACAACAAAGAGGTATCACAGGACAATCAACTGGTATTGCAACATTTAAAGGAGATGGTGAGTTCTTAATGAAAATTAGAAGATTTATACCTGACTTTGTTTCACAGACTGGCACCACTAGAGTTACATTAAATTTAAGAAACTTTCCAAATGATTCGGCAGCCAGTTCATCACTTGGACCTTTTGACATAACAACATCAACTCAAAAGGTAGATACAAGAGCTAGAGCTAGAGCTGTTGCATTAAAGATAGAAAATACAGCGACCAATCAAACTTGGAAGTTAGGAACTTTTAGGTTGGATACACAACCGGATGGAAGAAGGTAATGGCAAAGATAGTACAAGTATTAACAAGACCTAGTAAAGAGTATGAAGTAACAACTGCAGAAGCACAAGTTAGAGACCTTGATGCAATAGTTGAGAAGTTGAATACAACTTATCAAGAAGATTTAAAACAGGAGGTAGAAGCATTTAACTTCTTTCTACAATAATGGCTAATAATTTTAAAAATAAAAAAGTAGATTTAACAACAACTGATTTAACTACATTGTATACAGTGCCTACTGCAACAACAGCAGTGGTTAAGTCTATACTTGTATCTGAGGATGCTGGATCAGGGACTACAATAACTATAACATTGGTTAATTCTAGTGGGACTATATTTAATTTGTTCAAAACCAAAGCTATTGCCTCAAATGCTACAACAGAACTTTTAACACAGCCTCTGGTTATGGAGGAAAGTGAAGTATTGAAAGTACAAGCTGCTGACGCGAATGAGCTGCACGTCATAGCTTCTCTATTAGAAATACAGCCAAGAGGAGTAGTTACATAATGATTGAAATAAAACCAGATAAAATCATAGAAAAAATAACAAACAAGAAAACTGGCGAAAAATATAACAATGATGAAGAGTGGAAATCTAAGGGTATAAGCCCAGAAGATATCCAGAAAGACATTACAGTTATGATGCCTAGCCTTGATTTTTTAAGCAAAACAAAATAAGATAGATAAATGGCCATAACAAGAACTCAAATAGCAAAACAACTACTAGCAAACGGCGGACGAATAGGATTTCGTGTCGGAGGTGGTAGAGGTGGAGATGATAGAACAGAGGAGCAGAAGGCAGATACAGGAATGGCAAGAGGACGAGGTCCAGGTGGCACTATAGGTGGTGGACCTAATATAGGGGTATCTCTACATGGAAGTGATAATCCTTTAGTAAAAAAAGCAAAAGATATTCAACAAACTTTAATGGACGAACCAATTAAATTTCCTGATAGATTTGCTGACAGCCCAACTATAAGTGGATTTATTTTAAGAAAATCAAAACCTCTTTTTGAAGCAGGCTCTAGAAGAAGTAAAGACTATTTTCTTAAAAATGTTTACACACAAGATATGGGAAACGTTGTAGAGGCTTATAATAGATATATGTTAAGTAGACAATTAGGTGAAACAGATGCCCTTGGAAATCCAATGGGAGGATCTGGTGAAGCAGAAAATATTATACCAAGTATTTCACAAACAACCATGGGAGGTGGCGGTGAGTTAGCAGAACTAGAACCTGAAGAACCTTTTGAATTATCAAGAAGATTTAAAGCAGAAGGTGGAATCATGGACGGCAACATTGATGAGATGGGTAGACAGATGTATGGTCTAGGTAAACTTGTTAAGAAAGTAACTCGTGGTATTAAGAAGATTGTAAAATCACCTATCGGTAAAGCAGCTTTATTAGGACTTGGTGCACAAGGTATACTGAGTAGCACAGGGATTTCTAGTTTTTTTGGTAAAGGCAGTTTTAATCCATTTAAAATGATGATGACTTCAGCTCCTAATCCAGGTTCATTAGTTTCAAGTCCATTCGCTAGATTTTTAACATCAAGTAAGGGCATACCTTCAATTATAGGAGGCGCGTCAGTATTAGCAGGTTTAACAACTAAAAAAACAGAAGATGAAGAAGAAGATAAACTATACAGAGGTGAAGGTTTAGATTTTGCTCGTCTAAGACCTTATGGAATACAAAGATTTGCGGAAGGTGGAAAACCTGAACCAGTAGCCAAAAAAACAATGCCACTGTTAAAGATGGGTGGTATGGAAAAAGATTACAGAGAAGACGGCGGATTTGTGCCTATAGGTAGAATGGAAAAGGCAGATGATGTGCCAGCAAGATTATCCAAGAATGAGTTCGTATTTACAGCAGATGCTGTCAGGAACGCAGGCGATGGAAATGTAGACAAAGGCGCAGAAGTTATGTATAACATGATGAAGAACCTCGAATCCGGAGGTGACGTATCTAAAGAATCGCAAGGATTAGAAGGCGCACGTAAAATG
>Ga0209232_1001522_pt1 | contig 12389 bp, 24 predicted proteins | sample ETNvirenome_2_60_FD_184066 | JGI IMG/M metagenome (GOLD analysis project Ga0209232, IMG submission 184066) | Marine viral communities from the Pacific Ocean - ETNP_2_60 (SPAdes) (version 2) | ecosystem: Environmental > Aquatic > Marine > Oceanic | place: Pacific Ocean | collected 2013-06-22
TCAAGAGACGAGTATATAAAAACTAAAAACCTCTTCAAGAGAATGAAACTCGTTGATGAGGTTTATAATGATGTTACTAATTTTGACAGGTTTATTATTCCAGATGGAGTTAGACCCGATCAGGTTGCCTTAGAATATTATAAAGATGAAGAACTGGACTATGTTATCCTAATAACTAATAATATTATTAATCTAAGGGATGAGTGGCCACTAGGAGGAGAAGACTTCTATAACTTCATCTACAGAAAGTATGGTCAAAACAATATTCAAAACATTCATCACTACGAAACAACTGAATTAAAAGATACTAATGATAAGTTAATAGTTCCTGAAGGTAAATGGGTTGATTCTAATTTTACAATTTATTTAAATGGAGTTTCAGTAAATCCAGTAAAGAGTGTTTCTAACCTAGCATATGAATTTGAAGAAAACAATAAAAAAACTGAGATTTATTTGTTAAAACCTCAGTTCTTAGGATTGTTTATTAATGATTTAAGAACAGCATATAAGTATACTGTTTCTTCTCAACGAAGAAATGCAAAAACAAAGAGAGGATCTTATTAAGCCTCAGCAAGTTTCTGGAACTTTGCCATAATATCGTCAAGGTCATCATCATTTGATGGTGTTGGTATCGCAGGTGTCTCAACCTTTTGATGTAAACCTTCACTATAGTCTTCTAGTTGACCTCTACTATCATCTTCATCAGCAACTTCAGGATCAGGACGACGCACTGCTCCTTCTAGACCTAAAACAGTCTTCATACGTTTTTCAAGAACTGCATAATCCTTGAACTGATCTGCACCAATGATCTCTGCAAGTCCATGTTCTTTCTTCCAGATTGCTTCCATAGCATCATCATCGTCTAAAAGTGGACTAACAGCAGCAAACTCAGAAGAATCATAGTTCCAGTAACCTGCAACTTTCTTGATCTTCAGTTTGAAGTTAGCACCTCTCCAGAAATCGAAAGGATCAATTGCTTCCTCATCTTCAAATTCAGGTTGCATAGAAGCAAGGATCTTATCATAGATCTTCTTACCAAATTTGAATAAGAATACACCACCCTCATTTTCAGGGTTAGTAGGATCTTTCACTACATAGATGTTTGCGTAGTAAGAGAGTTTACGTTTCTGACTACGGGCAATTTCTTTATTAGCATCAGTACCACTATTCCAAAGTTCGGAATTGTACGCAGATACAGGATCTTTACCACCAAGAGTTGTCAAGGAGTTTTCAATATACCATCCACCAGGACCTTTAAATGCGTGAGTATATAACTTTACGAATGGCATATCTTCGCCATCGGGTGCAGGTAGGAATCTGATAACAGCATAACCGTTACCTGCTTTATCTACTTCAGGTTTCCATAAGCGATCATCGCCAGAACCACCCTGAGAAGATTTATTTTGTTTTTCTATTTCTTTTACCAGTTTACTAGTAAGAGAACCAAGTTTAGATTGTTTTTTGAGATTTGAAAAAGACATTAGATTTGGCCTGTGTTTTTTTGTACGGATTTAGTTATTATAGTGGATAATTGGTCAGATGTCAAGTCCATTGGTTTTGATCACTCGTATGAGTGTCTCATCCATTGTGTCGAATACTTCTGACATGCTTGTGCCTTCAGGAAATCCAAGCATCATTGCTGATTGTTGGATCTTTTCTTTAAGTGCAATTGCTTCAGGATCGTCTGTTAAACTTAGTCTTGCATACATAATTTTTTGTTTTTCAATAAGACTACGCAACTTGTCAATATGATATTCTTTGTCACTTTCATTAAATGTCCGATAAGTGAAGAGAGAATTGTATATCTCTTCTTGAATATCAGTAATTTCTTTCAAGGACTCTTGTACGATTTTAGAATCGAAAAACTCACTCATTGACTTGTTGCCTCCTTTAGCATTTTTTGACACGAAAACACATTAATATTTAGGAAGGGAGTATACTTTTTAATTTTTAAACTTACGGTTTCCCATACAGGATCTTTTAGTTTATTATCAAAATAAGGAACAAAATTAAGAATCTTGTTCATAATAACCAGAGTCTCCAAGTTAATTCTACCAGATAAGTATTTTTTTAGCAATGTTGGATGACCTCTACACTCCATCACACTTTTAAAGTCTTCAGTATCAAATAATATCTCTAGATCTCCTTTATAATGGTAAGCAAGACTTTGATTGATTTTCAACCATGTATTATAATTAGTTTCACCTTCTTTGATAATTTGACCAATCCAAACTGATTGTGGATTAGACGGATAAACAAAGTTTGATACAAAGTATTCTTTAATCTCACTATCAGTTTTCTGGCGAGACATTTTCTCAAAAAAATACTTATCTTTCCTTCTATTAAAAGAAGACACAGATGCTGAAGTAGCACCATGATATCGGAAATAATCGTATGTAGGTTGAGTGAAGTGTTGTTTGATCGCTAAGTATGTTTTGTAGCAATCAAAAGCAGTCATAGAGGTAGTTTTGCGTGGCTTGTTTTCTTTAGAAAATTCAATTGCGAGGCATCCCATCTTAATTTTTCTTTCAGTGGTTTAGATACTAATTTTGTCACAGAATCAACCTCAATTTCATTCTTTTCACAAAATAAAATAATTGCGTCAATGTAATTGACTTTCTCCTGTGTAGCAATGGTTTCAATTTCAAGAGCAAAACTCTGTTTGCACATGAATTTTTCTTTTAGGACTTCATCTAGGGTTTCTTTAGGCATATTCTTTTAGTTTGTGTTTGATGAATTCTTGGATGTATTGGATTAATTCTTTTATATACTTTGATTTGTCGCGTTCGATATAAACTTCACAGTCTCCATCTTCACATGCCATGATAATAACAAACTTTTTTACAGTAATTCCAGTAAGTTCATACAACATACATGCATATGCACAACACTGTACGAAATAGTGGTCAATCCACTTTCGCGGTTTGGGTGATTTGGAAGTTTTGAAATCAATAATAGCAAGTTCACCATCATATTCTGCTATACAGTCAACAGTTCCAGCAATGCCAAGTTCTTTGCTGTACATTGATGACTCTAATGCATGAATATTAGTAATACTATCCAGAAAAGGTTTTGCTACATTGAATAACAATTTGGAGATAGGTAATACATCTGTAGGTGCTTGCTCATTTTTTAAATAATACTCTGTAAGAGTATGCATATCAGTACCACGACTTGTAGCCGCTTTTGTGATACGGTCAGCTTCTACATTACCAACCCTTTTTCTCCACTTTGCAAACGTTGCTCTATTCTTATGACTAGTAACAGAGGTTATGGACACTAAATCTAGCATCTCACCACCATCTTCTACTTGGTAATATCTGACTCCATCAACCGTCTTACGACTAAGTTTAGGAAGATTCAAATTGACATGATTAAACATTGAGTATTTAAATATTTAGGGCAAGTTTAGTAGCGATGTATTTTTTGACTAAACCAGACCTGACAATATCGTCTACTCCAAACTCAGTGATTCCAAACTCATCTTCCATATTACGGATGATTTTAATAAAGTCTAGAATACCATTTCTTTCGTAAGTTTTAGTCAAGTCAGATTGTGATGCGTCACCACATAACATAATTTTGGTGTTTTCACCAACACGAGTTATTATACTATCAAGTTCGTGAAAATTCAAGTTTTGGCATTCATCAATAATCAAAATTGCATTATCAAATGTTGTACCACGAATAAAACTAGTAGACCAGAATGAAATAGTTGCTTGTGCTTTAAGATTACCATACAACATTTCAAAATCTGCGTCTGATGGCATCTCAAACATATACTTTACCATATTCTTATAAGGAATCTGATAAAGAGCAGATTTATCTTCATGATCTCCTGGTAGAAAACCAATTTCACGAGTAGAAACTAAAGAACGAACAATATAAATTTTTTCATAAGGTGTTCTTTCATTTAAAACTTCTTTCAGTGCATTATACAGAACAATAAAGGTTTTTCCTGTTCCTGCTGCTCCGTACGCAAAGATATTTTTACCTTTTTTATAGTTATCAAAGAGTTTTTCTTGATTTTCTGTAAGAGGTTTTATGTCAAGTAAGAAATCAGAATTAATTGGTTTCTTTCTCTTCATTTGTTTAGCCGTCATTCCTACTCCAATTGGAGAATCTTTTTTTCTGGGCATGTGTTTAAGAAATTTTCTTTACTTTAGATCCTGGTGATTTTGATGCTCTTTCTAGAACTTCATTCCATCCTGGTTTAGAACGGATTAGTTTATTTTGCCAATCTCCAACCTCTCCAGGTTGAGGACAAGTTGATGGATCAGACCAGTCGCGTTTCCAGTCTGGGTTGTCTTCACACCACTCTGTCCATTTAGTGATGCTCATTACGACTTCTTTTTGTTCTCCAGTTTCTTTATGAATAACAGGATACGTTGCCATACTTTTCCTTAGGTAATTTATTTATCACCACTCAAGAGCGGTTGCAATATCAGGGAATTGTTCCTTGAATATTACTCTGACTTCTTCTGCAATGTCCATGTGCTCTTTCTGAGTTCCATGTGCAGAACGAAGATCAATATAATGAATCCACGATCTCACAGAACCTTTCATATAGAGTCTGGTGGGAGTTGCCAATGGTAATACAAAACGGGCAGATTCTTTTGCGACACCAAGTTCGAGCATCTGTGCATATAGTGCCTCAGCAGAAGAAAACAAAGTTTTCATTTGTACTTCTAGTTTCTGCTTTGTAAATTCATCAAGATCATTAGTAGAGTTCTGACGATTCTTGACATCCTGTTTACGAAGTTCTGGAGTTTTAATTTCTCCCAAATTATTCGTATCAGCATATCTTTGTGAGAACTCTTGATATGTAAATGAACGGTGACGCAACACCTGAGCAGCAAGACCACGAGTGGTATTGATTTCCAGCGTCATATCTGCTTGCTCAAAGATACTCCAGTGTTTATGATTAATACAATACTTCAAAAGACCAGCAGAAGTATCAAACTTAGTTTGATTGTTTGGGTTACTTACACGAGCACAATAAGTAATAACTTCTTGGGCATCTTTGCCCTCAAGTTCACCTGCTCCTTTAGAAACAGATATTAGTTTAACATTACTCATCCGAATCCTTTACCTCTCGTTAAGTTTTTTTCTCGTTCTTCTGCTTCTCGCAGTTGTTCTTTAAGATACTCCATTTCCTCAATATTATAATTGAAAGGTTGTTTGAGTGCCTCTTTGATATTTTTGATTAACCATTTGTTTTCATCCATATCAATCTGGGTAACCATCGTCGTCACCTAAAACTTCATCATAACTTGCGTAAGTATCTTTGGGTGGATTAATACTAGGAACGTATGATTCAGTATCTGAATAAACTTCAGATTCTAATTCATCAACTACCTCTTTAAGTGCCATGAGAAGAACTTTTAATTTTCCTTTATTCATGTTGATTACTTTTCAACTAATTATAACACAAAAAAAGAAGGGGTACAACCCCCTTCGTTTTATTTTCCGTACAGAAACTGAACTTCAGCAGTTATGATTGTGAGAAAGACAGCAGATGCTATGCATATCTCAAGAATTTCAATCACTTAAGACTTGTAAGTTCTTTTTCTTCTCTTACACCACGGTAAGATAAATCGACCTTGTTAGTCTGCTTTGCTTTGTTTCTGTTTGTGTCATATGCGACACCACGGTATGTGACTTGTGCCATCGGTTTACTCCTAAAGTAATTGGATTTTTAGCCCCGTTCCTTTAGTCGTTTGCGTCCCTACAATCCAAACCTTGCCTATCGGCAAAGTCATAGTATAAGTCTATTACTTCCTGTCTATCTTTATCGCTAATGTCTGGATAGACTTTAGCACGATTGACAAGAGTATCAATGTCTGTACAACTAACAGTAATGATAGTTGTGGCAATTAAAGTTTCAATCATAAGGGATGAACGTACCCGTTCCGCGACTTACTTGCGTCCAATCTGCCAAGTCCCGCAGTCTTTATCTGATACTTTGGTATAGAAGTAATCTATAAGATACTCCTTAGCATCAGGTGTGTGTTTCTCATCGCTGAGAATCTCAACCCTTGCTTCGTTCCATTCCTGACATGACATTTCCCAATGGGTTGGGTCATGTTCAGCAAATAGAAGTACCAGTAGTGCTAGACTATGCATTTGGATGAACGTAAAGGTATGTTAGCATACCCACACTATATAGTCAACTAACTTTGTAAAGTTTGATACAATTTAGGTTCGTGTTTCCGTAATAGCTTTGCATATTCCACATCTTGGTCAGTATACAAATTAGGATTTTCTTTCGCTCGTTTTATTAAGATTTTTGCTGCTTTTCTACTCTTCATATAGGTATTTATACGTTTTCTTACCTAATGAGAATGATTATCTAGTTCAATACTAACTCTTTCTATCTTGTTATAGTTATTATGTAAATCATTACGTAATTCAATATCATCTTCTTCAGTTCTCAATAATCTAAGAGAGAGTGAATTAATTTCATCTTCACGATCAGATAATCTAGTATGTAGTTCTTGTACTTTATCTTTTAACATCACTATATGAGTTTGTGCTTCTTCCATCTCTTTATTAGAAGATTTAAGTATTTCAAAAAGGTCATTTATCAATTCTTGCAAATCCACCATTTGTTTGGTTTCTGGATTTTCGTATTTTCTGTATACGTAAGTCATAATGATACTTTATAATGAATTATTTATGCGACCCTCTGGAGCAAAAAAATGGCGGAATTTTTTTCCCGCCTTTTTTGGATTTATTTTTTCTTTTTGGTTTGACCTTTTTGAGAGTACCTCCAAAGAGTTGGACTGATATTACCCTGTCCAAAGTCAAATGATTTCACGACACCTGGTCCAAAGTAATCATAGTACATGTCAAAAATGTCACGACGTTGACCTCTAATAAGGTCACGAGAAGTAGTACCACCAAATTCATAGGTGATAATCACTGCATCAGAAGGTTGTTTTTTATCTTGCAGTTGCTCAGGAGTAGCATTCTCTAAAAGAAGTTCACACGAGTACCTCTTCTGGAGTTTACTTTTCTCATCTTGAGTCCACTTATCTGGGATCTTATCCCCAAGATCTTTCTGGGAAGGCTTGCTTGACGACTTCGTAGGTGAGTTTGAATTTTTCTCCAAGTTTTTTATCCTTTGATAAACAAATAATTTCTGCTTCATCCTCGTTTAAACCCTCAAGAAGTTGAATGAACAACATTTCTCTACGATTACGAGTCAATGTTGGATCTCCACCTTTGCAGAATTTGTAGAGATTACGATACTCATGAATTAAACGTGTATGCTCAGTTCCTTTTGGAGCATCATTGGGGGTATAGGGAACCTCACCCTCAGGAACTGCTGACTCAATGTTAGGGTCATAATTCCATACAAGAACAGCAATCAATCCTGGATTTGTGGATCGTTCCTGTAGTATTTCAATCTTTTTTGCTACACTTCTTTGTTTTGAAACCACTTCTAGGATTTCAGAGACAAGAGCATCTTTAGGTAATTTTGTTTTTGTTTTTGTTGGCATAATTAATCATCTAATGGTTCAATGTCTTCGCAATTATCAAATTTAAATGCGATTAGTTGATCTGTTAACAGATTTCCATGTTCGTCATACATTAGTTCTGGATGCATTGTATATGTTTCCTCTTCTTCAGAGTCTTCATTATTTTCATGGTAGGTAAACATATATTCTCTTGCTATCCATCCTAGCATAGTTCCAACAGTTAATGCAATAATAGAAACGATGGAACCAATGGTAAGTGCTGCAATGGGATCTAACATTTGAAACTCCTTGAACTTTTTACTCTTCTATCTTTGATAGATTTAAAGAAACTTTAAAGTAAAACTTAATTTCTCTTCGGAGAAAAGAAACAGTTTTATCCAAGACTACTTTGAAAGTCTCTGGTTTTGGTTTTGGTTGTTCTTTTTGTTTACCTCCATTGAGTAATAGCTCAATACCTCTATTTATCTCGATGTCAGACAATGTTTTTTTCCCGTAAGAATTTGACAGTTTCACTACAACCACCGATGATTTCCTCATCCATGATCACCCTTGGAAATGTAGAACCTTCACCGAACTTAGAATAGAATTCTTCTCGGTTAAAGTCAGTTCCCAATTTATAGACAACATGTTGCAGTTCTGCTAATTGTAGCACCTTTTCTACTTTATTGCAATAGGGACATCCATTTTTAGAATAAACTTTAAATACCATTCCAAAAAGTATCTTGAGGTGTCTGCATGTTTCTTGATATCATAAACAGACTTACATTAACCAAGAACCATATTAGATTCGTGACCCATGCTTGTCTCCAACAGTATCTTCTATTGGTCTGTACAATATACATGTGCCTTTCGTTCAGTGTTGAGTCAACAGATAAAGGACGGAATTTTAACCACTGTTCTAACAGTAATGATATTACAAAACCAATTGCAAAGACATAGAATAATAGGTTCAATAAACCTGCACTAGCGAGTAAAAAACTAATCATCGTGGTCGTCCCATGGGTCTGTTAAATTTTGATTTGCGAAAAATCCTTTGTATACTCCATATCCTCCCAACAGTATTGTAATTACTGCAATTGAAATAGGAAATGTAATATTGGGATCAAGATTGTAATGCGTGACTTGAATAATGTACCTCATAATATTTAACGATTCCATTAGTGTTCATGTTTCCCATGGAAATCCAATCATGAGCACACTGGTATATCGATTGATTAGTATACTTGGATTTTCTGCTGGTGTCAAGTTGACTACCGTAATTTTTCAATAGAACGCTTAGTGACTGTGCCCTGACAGACATACGATCATTAGAATAGCGTTTGCTCATACTCTTTTTCTTTTTATCTTAAGAATTGACATACCTACCATTAAACCTATGACCATACCTAGAGTTGCAACTGCAACACCTGTGCTGAATACGAATTCAGTTGGAATCATTGGTTGTGTTTCCCAAGTGCCTGGTAGTGTATACACTGATGGGTTTGATGCGAATACCATTTTAGTAAATGTTTTCTTTATCTATATTATAGCAGTTAAAATTTGACTTTGCAAGTAAAGTTTCATTAATCAAGTGCGTCTAATTTATTATGCTTTACAGGTCTGTGATCTTTCATTCCACCATGGTTACCATCTCCTGGTAGTTTACCATATGCAAGATACTCTAGTGCTTGCATTGACCCTTCTAATCTTTTTAAGTCAGTTTCGTTTTTGACATACTCTTCATACCATCCTTTTAATTCATCTTGTCTGGAAGCGAGTTGCATTGTACGCTTAGTGAAGCGTTGAATTAATTGTTCGTAAGTTTCAGTTGTTTTCATTGTAAAACCAAGTTGTAGTTTACTACACACCTAACATTATTTATGGGTTGTTCTGCGGTGTGATATAACCCTCCATCAAATATAACAACCCTTCCTTGTTTAGGTGTAACTCTTTCTTTTATAGTATATTCATCTGATTTTGTTTTTTCATTGTATATGATTGTATCACCATCACTATCACAAACATAATATAAAACAACTATATGTTTATGTCCTTCATATAGATCTATATGTGGAGTATCTACGTCACGATTTCTTAGGTTAAGTGGGAGTTGTAAAAAAGAACGACCTTGAAGTACATTTACTTCAGTAGTCCCCATTCCTTTAAGTGCTCCTCTTTGAAGTAGTGGTGCAAATAATTCATGGAATTCACTGTCAATACTACCTGTTCCATCGTCTTCATAATACACATATGAATGAGTAAATGCTGGTCTACGTTGACTATAATTTTCGTACTTGATTGCCTGACCATTGTGAATATCCATTTCATCACTATATAAATGATCTTCATTTGAAGGATTAGACACAGTAACATCATCAAGAAATAACCAAGAAAATTCATTACCTTTAAATCTTTCTTCACCAATCAATATACTTTTAATTTGTTCTTGATAATCTGTACTAATAAAGTCATCGATCACAAGAACTTCATGTTCTTTAATCATTGTCATCAAAGTAATTTTCACAAGAGCAGACAAGGTTACGATCTCCGTAAACATTGTCAATTCTAGACACTGCTGGCCAGAATTTATTATCTTGATCAGCAGGATATGCTGCTTGCTCCCGACTATAATTATACACCCATTGCGATGAAGTTACAACCCTTGCAGTATGTGGAGAATTTTTAACTATCTCAGGAAGAGTAAAGATCTCTCTTCCTATCTTTTCCATGGCATCTACAAATCTTTGCAACTCATCTAGTGACTCTGACTCTGTAGGTTCTACCATCATAGTTCCTAACACTGGCCATGATAGTGTGGGAGCATGGAAACCATAATCCATTAGTCTCTTTGCCACATCCTCTGCGGTTACTGGTAATGAACGACAATCAAATATACATTCATGAGCAACCCTACCATTTGCACCTTTATATAATACTTTAAATGAATCAATTTTATGTGCCAACCAATTAGCAGATAGTAATGATATTTCACTTGCCTTTCTTAATCCATCAGCACCCATCATTCTTATATACATCCAACTAATAGGAAGTATGGATGCACTACCTTGAATTGCTGCTGACACTCTTTGTTTCATAAAAGGAATAAGATGTTCTGCAACACCAATAGGACCTACACCAGGACCGCCACCACCATGAGGAATACAGAATGTTTTATGTAAATTTATATGGCATACATCAGCACCATACTCACAAGGTTTTGCTAATCCAACTTGTGCATTTAAGTTTGCACCATCAAGGTATACCTGACCACCATTCTCATGAACAATTCTACAGATGTCTTTGATAGTTGGTTCAAATACACCATGAGTTGATGGGTATGTAATCATGATACAAGAGAGTTCAAACGTATTCATTATTGCTTGCTTTTCTAAATCTTTCATATCAATGTTACCTTCATCATCACATTTGATAGGAACTATTTTCATACCTGCCATAATAGCACTAGCAGGATTAGTTCCATGTGCACTCGTAGGTATCAAACATACATTCCTCTTATCATCACCATTACTTTTATGATATTCTTGTATTGTAAGAAGACCTGCATACTCACCTTGTGAACCTGCATTTGGTTGTAAACTTACAGCAGCAAATCCTGTAATATCACACAACCAATCTTTTAAATTTTGCATGATTCTTTGATAACCAAGAGTTTGATTTTCTGGTGCAAATGGATGCATGTTAGCAAACTCGTCCCAACTTACAGGCATCAACTCTGCTGCTGAATTTAACTTCATGGTACAACTACCAAGTGGCATCATACCATTTACTAATGAGAAATCTTTAGATACTAACTCATTAATATATCTCATCATATTAGTTTCACTCTGATACTTGTTAAATACTTCTTGTTGTAACCATGGTTTGGTTCTTTCTGGAACATCAATCCATTTGTATTCTCCAACTGCTTCTACGATATGATCAATCGTATCATTTTGATTTATTAAATCTTTCTGTGAATTAATTAGAGTTTGTATCTCATCAAGAGTTGTTAGTTCATCTAAACTAATAATAGTATGGTCATCTTCATAGCGAACATTAAATCCATCAACTGAAAGAAAACTTTTAAATCTTATTGTATCAAAACCTTCAGTATCATCAACTTCTATTCCCATCCATTTGAATGCTGTTAGTAACACTTGTCTATATTTTAATATTCTATTTGCTATTCTTTTCAGACCTTCCGCACCGTGATAAGCAGCATAAAAACCTGCCATATTTGCGAGGAGTGCTTGGGCGGTGCATATATTGGACGTTGCTTTGTCTCGTCTTATATGTTGTTCCCTTGTTTGCAACGCTAGTCGTAGTGCTTTATTACCTTGACTATCTACCGACTGCCCTACAATTCGTCCAGGAATCTTTCGTTTATATTTCTCAGTGGTTGCAAAGAATGCTGCATGAGGTCCTCCAAAACCCATAGGAATACCAAACCTCTGCATACTACCAACTGCAATATCAAATCCCCATTCACCTACAGGTTGCATGAGAACCTGTGCGAGTGGATCAACAATCGCAATCTTCATACATTTACAAACCTCAGCTAATCTTAATAATCCGTTACGATGTCTTAAATTACCATGACTATTTGGTAATTGTACAATAACTCCAAATGCATCAGCAAAGAAAGCTATTGGTATAGATTCATCATAATCTATCAGGACAATATTGATACCTAATGGTCTTGCTCTTGTTCGTAATACTTCTAATGTTTGTGGAAATATTTTACTATCAACTATAAAATCTTTTTTCTTACTTTGACTATGTGCAAGTAACATTGCTTCTGCTGCTGCAGTTCCTTCATCTAACAATGATGCATTTGCAACTGGTAATCCAGTGAGTTCTGTAATCAGTGTTTGATAATTAAATAATGCTTCTAGTCTACCTTGTGATATCTCTGCCTGATATGGT
>Ga0209232_1001525_pt1 | contig 12366 bp, 3 predicted proteins | sample ETNvirenome_2_60_FD_184066 | JGI IMG/M metagenome (GOLD analysis project Ga0209232, IMG submission 184066) | Marine viral communities from the Pacific Ocean - ETNP_2_60 (SPAdes) (version 2) | ecosystem: Environmental > Aquatic > Marine > Oceanic | place: Pacific Ocean | collected 2013-06-22
ACGAAGAAAAGAAAAAGTATGGAACAACTACTGGTGGTGGGGAAACAAGAGTTATAGATTTAAACAATATTAGTGGTGGACCTACTATGATAGAAAACGGTGCTACTATTACAGAAAGAAAAATACAAGGAGGAGTACAAGATCTTATAAATTCAGGTGTAGGTATTGATGATCCTAACTACCAAAGAACTGTTAAATCTATGATATACCAACTTAATCAAACTGGACCAGCAGGTATAAAATCTTTAATATTTGATGGGTTAAACACAGATGATGATGATATATTTACTAGTGAAAATACTAATAGTTTTATTGAGGGCGTTATAGCTAACAACGCAAAAGAGTTTGGTATTAAAGACCCTGAAAACATGACAGAGCAAGAGCTAGAGTCAGCTATTGAAAAATTAAAAGAAGGTGATGTAACTATACAGTATAATAACAGCGAGGGTAAAAAAGAAAGTTTACAAAGACAATATTTACATTGGTATAAAAGTCAAATAGATGCAAAGGTTGAGGCTGGTGTAAAATCTAAATTTTCTAGTACAACTGGAGAATTGAAAAATGAAGACGATGATAGCCAAACAACGAATAAAAACAACAACCAAACAACAACTACTACTAGCACTACTACCGATAACGAAATAGACACAACAGTAGCAGATAATTTTGTAGATCGTTTTGGTACAGATGTAGATCAAATGTTTGGCGAATTAACTACTGAAGATTCTACTTATGTAGGTGGTGGAGGTAACGATGGTACTACTAGTGGACTTTTGTTTAATTACGGCGATAACGAGTTTGTTGAAAATACTTTAAATAGAACTTATGGTGTTAGTGCTGAAGAATTTGGAGATGTAACAAGTAGTGGTCAAGATGCAGAGGGAGCAAGAATGTCGTTTCATTTTGAAGCTCTTGATTATCTTAGTGGAGGTTTTGGTGATAGACTTGATGTTTATTATAGAGATTTTAATGGAACGGTACATAAGAAAAGATTTGAATTTGACAATACCGGCGACACAGATTTTGAGCAATCACAAGCATTACAGCAATGGATGAGAGGTAAAATTAAAGATGACCAACGTTTTGTAAAAGGTATTACTTCTAGTAACGCTAAAAAATATGTGCCAAAAGACACTAGTGGAGGAGGTTCTTACGACCCAAACGAAAACACAACACAAACAACTAATACTTCTGCAGTTGATACTTCTACAACTGATACCTCTGATACCACAGGTACTTTTAGAGACACGATGAGCTCTTCTGACCAAGGTAGGGTTAATAAATTTAAAATAGTAGGTACATCTGGCGCTGGTAAAGCTAATATATTTAAAAACAACAAACCTATACGGGCAAAGGTAGACGGACCAGGCGGATTTGTAACTGTTAACATAACTGGAGTTAGAGCAGAAGGAGATAATTTAGTTGTCGGTACTTCAATGGGAGACCAAGATTTAGGTAGATTTGAAAAACGTGGTGACAAGTATGTTTTTGTTCCTGGCAATGCTTACAAATACTTAGAAGGAGAAGATAAAAAAGATTTTGACGCATTTAAAACAGCTATAGAAACAGATACCACTTTTGCAGAGGAGGTAAGAGGTTCTGTTACAGGTACAAGTATTTTTAACACATCAAACTATTAAACTTAAATAAATGCCAAATAGATATGAACTTCCAAACGGAGAAATAGTAGACGTAGAGGCTAAATACCTAAATGACTTTATTAGAGAAAATCCAGGCGCTATATTATTATTACAGGGTGTTAGTACATGGAGAAATGCTGATGGTGATTTAATAAACGTAGAGGGTGAAGATCTAGAAGGTTTTGTTAAAAATACTCCTGGCGCTAGCTTGTATAACGGTAGTACAGAGTTAAAAAAATGGTATAAAAAAGCTGTTACTCCATACGCTGAAAAATCTGTTTTTGATGTGAATAGTTGGGACGATTTTACGGACTGGTTCTTTATTGATGAAGACGAAACACAAGAAAAAAATACTTGGCAAGAAACGTTATTAGGAAAAAACCAAGTAACAGATTTTTTTGGGGATATATATAGAGGTGCTAAGTTAGGAGTTATGCAAGGTAAAGATGTAACTGATTTAGGACTGTTATTTAACGTAAGAGAAGGAGAGCAACTTACAGAAGAAGAGCAAGAAAGATTATTTAAAGCAATACAAAAACAATCAGAACTACCTGTTAGTGACGAAATGTTAACTTATATGAATAGTCTTCAAATGAGTAATAACGGTACGTTTAACATGATGAATGCTGTTTCTGGGTTTACTCCTAGCTTGATGTTTGAAACTTTTGCTAGTTCTACAATTGGGATGGCTAGAGCTTTCGCTACTCAAGAAGGTTTCGCTTGGGCCGCTGCTGGAGCTGGAACTGGTGCTGCTGTTGGATTTGGAGTTGGAGCTGGTATAGGCGCGGTTACTGGCCCTGGCGCGTTAGCCACCGGAGGTTTAGGCGCTTTAAAAGGAACATTTTCTGGTATAGTTGGTGGTTTAGGTGGTGTTTTAGAAGCTACTGGTAAAGTTGGTGAGTTAGTGCGAAAAGAAATGGATGCTTTAGGCATGGAGTTTACTTACGAAAATTTCCAAAAGTTTGCTGAAGAAAATCCAGATATAATGCTTGATATTAAATCAAAAGCAATAACAAAAGGTATTACTGTTGGTGCTGTAGAAGGATTATTTGGCGCTATTGTTCCGGTAAAAGGACTAGGAAAAATTGGAAGTCGATTTGGCAATATATTCAGTAGACCTTTAGTTAGAACTGGAACTGATTTTGTTGTTGAAGGAGTAGGAGGTGCCGCTGGAGAGTACTTAAGTCAAAAAGCAATTGGAGAAGAAGCTGATGTAAAAGAACTTATGTTAGAAGCAACGGGTGGTGGACCGATCAGCGTTGTTTCTGGTATTAATAACATAGCCCGTCCTGGTAAATATACGGTTGACGGTATAGAGGTTTCTAGAAACGAAATGTGGAACATATTGTCAAATAAAAAATTAACAGACCAAGATATAGTTGACGCTAATATAAAAATAGAAAACGATCCTGTTTTAGAAAAAGAAATAAAAGCTAGAAACGATGCTTTTGAAATATTAGCTCGTTTACCAAAAGATAAAAATGGTAACGATATAATATCTAAAGAAGATAGAGAAGTTTTAATTGAGTACGAAACAGCTTTAGAAGATGCAAAAAATAAAAAAGCTGTCTTAGTGGAAGTTGATGGTAAACTAATAAGTACACAAGAGCTGACACAACAAATAAAAGATATATATGGTAAGTACGAAGGTAAGACAGAACAAGACCTTAGAATAGGAGATGTTAAAACAGCTAAAGATGTACAAGATTACCTAATAAAAACACAAGTAGACTTTACTGCTAGTAAACAAAAGAAAGCAGGTTTAGGATTTGAAGCTTTTGACTTTGCAGATCAGTTTGTAGATGGAATAAAAAGTAAAATTAACGATTTAGGAGTTACAGTTGATGAGTTTTTAAAAATAAATAAGTTAAATTCTATTGAAGATTTTGGTAGCGCTGATGCGCTTCGATTTGGAGATGGTAGTATTTTTATAAATAAAGAAGTCGCAGTTAAAACTAAAAGATATAACTCTGTAGGTTCTCATGAAATTTTTCACAATATTGTTGAAAATAAATTTTCAAATTTAGAAGTAAATGAACAAAAACAATTAATAAGTGACTTTAAAAAAGTACTAAAGTCTAAATTAAGTAGAAAAAACTACAGCAACATTGTTAAACGTTTAAAAAGAAATGGAGAAAATTTAGAAACTAGTACTGAGTGGTTTACTTATTTGTCTGATGAAGTTTCAGATCCAAATAATAAGTTTTCAGAAAAGACAGGTGTATTTCAATCTTTAATTAAGTTTTTTAATAAAAACGTAAGAAAACATACTGATTACAAAAACTTTGATTTTGAAAACGCTGAAAACATGTATGAGTGGATTAAAACGTATTCACAAGATGTAAAAGCTGGTAAAGAAAGAGCAGATGTAGATGTTTTAATACAAGAAGATATAAAAGCAGGTAAAAGAGTACCAACAGCTAAAGTGGCTGCTTCTATGTCGCCAGAGGCTAGACAGCAAATATCTGACAGTGTGCAGGAAATAGGTAGTACTTATAGTTTTGAAGGTGGTAAAAAAGCTTGGAATGAAGGTGGTGCTGACAATGCTATTACAGAAATAAAACAAAGTAATTATTTAGATGACTTAATTGCAGCTAAGTTTAAAGGTGATAGAGTACCGGTAGATTTTGTAGACAAAGTATACACTGAACTTACTAGTCATATTAGAAATTTTAATCCAGAAACAAATGACAACTTATTTGGTTGGATAAATAGTCAATTAGCTAACAAAGCTGGTAATGTATATAATAGAGAGTACAAAACTACTACAGAACAAAGAACAGCTAAGGACGTAGACGATAGAACAAAAGAAGGTGAAGTAAAAGTGCAGGTTGCAGCAGAGCAAGATATTGCTTTGCAAGAACTAGAAGAACTAGATTTATCACCTCAAGCTATAGCTAAAAGAGAAGCGCAAGAGAATAAAAGAAAAGAAAAAGTATATTCCAAACTAAGACAAAAGTTAGGTATAGAAACTGGTAGTGAATTATATAATAGAGTATTAGACGCATCGAAAAAAGCTTTAATAAGAGCTTACGAAGCAGGTAAACCTGTTAGGCAGATCCAGAGAGACTTAAAAGACGCTGCTAATACCTATATATTTAAAGAGATTAAAAACATGTTAGGTGTAGGTAAGAATTACATACCTACAATAAAAAACCTTAGAGAGTCTATTGTAGAGTCTATGTTCGTGGCAGACTTAGTACAAATGGAAAGAAACGTACCAGACAGTGAAAAAGTATTTACTAGGTTTGTAAAAAACTTGACTTCAAAACAAGAAGTGCAAGATGCTGTAGATCAAAACAAACTTCCACCATCTGCTTTAAACACTATAGATAAAGGTCAGTCTGTTGCTTTGTATGAAAAAGTAATGCCTACAGAAAACGAGTTTGTAGGATTTTTTGATCAACCGCTTGTGACAGCTCAAGGTGTAAGATCTGGTTTAAAAGGTACTAGAAAAGATCAACTAGCTAAATATCTAGCTAATTCATTGTCATTAGATGCTATGTTACAAGTAGCGCAAGACCCAGAAGTAGCACAAAAAAGACAAGACTTTGCGGAGTTAAGAGGTGAGTCTATAGCTGAAAACGATTTACAAGTGTTAGCTGCTACAATTGGTAGAGATGTTAACGTTAAGTTTTCTAAAAGCACTGCTGTTGCAGATATTGATGCTGCCATAGACAACAGTGAAAACACTGATGTTTACTTACAAATTAAGTTTTCTAAAAGCCATAGAGATCAGTATGAAGCAAGGTTAGAAAAGAAAAGACCTGATCTTACAGAAGATCAAAGAAAAAACGCTGTACAGTCTGTATTTGATTTTGTAGATGGTAAGGATATACCAAATAACAAAAAAGCTAAGTACGAAAAAATGGCTATGCACTACATGGCTAATGGTTACTTAATACTACCTGAAGACAGTTATAAAGTTATAGAAGCTGAAAGAATAGCAGGTATAAAGAAAATAGATCCGTTCTCTTACAAAAATCCTAATGTTTTAATAGAAGAAAATGTAGCTGATGTTAAAGGGAAGAAAACTGATCCAGACAAAGTTAAAACATTTACTAATAAAACAGAGTATAGTAATGGTGTTGTAGTGTATGATGTAGAAGATTCTAAACAAGGACAAGAAGATGTTAGAAAAGTAATCGATACACATTTTGGCAAAAAAGCAAACCCTTGGTGTTTGTGTGCTAGAGACGAAAGAGTTGATCAGCAGTATCAAATGTTTGATAACAGACAAGAAGCTGAACGTTATGCTGACGAGATGAGAGCTAGAGGCTATGAAATAGAAATGGGAGTTCGTGAAAAACAAAACGAGTACGAAGTGTATGCTGATTTAATAGGTGATAGCAGCAAAGAGTTAGACGATGCTTTTAGTTTTTGGAAAAAATACAACAAACAAGGCAATGGATTTAAAATAGCTTTTCATAATGGCAACTTAGTTTCTTTTAGAGATGGTAACAACATGCAGTGGTGGGACAGAATGGATAAACCTACAGATGCTGTTGTTATAAAAGGTAAAAAAGTTGGTGATGGTTTTAAAGAAGTCATACAAGTAGATAAAAATAAAACTACTTTACTATATACAGAAAAACAAATTGGTAATGCAAAAAACGGTACTTATACTAAGAAAAACCTTGATGGTGAAATAGTAGAGATAACAACTACAAAAAACAATAGAAGTTACGGAAAACAACTTGAAACATTTGAAGAAAAATATTACACTGCTAAAATTACTTCGTATTATGACGGGCGTGGTTCAAGAGTTAGTTATAATCAAAAAAGAACTTATAAAAAGTTTGAAGGAAAATCACAAAGTGAAAAAATTAGTTTTGGTAAAGATCAAATTCGTTTAGATGATATTACTAAATGGGAGAAAGATATTACATATACAAAAGAGCAAGAAAGAGGTGTAATTGTTATGACAGTAGAAGGTACGGTTAATCAACCCTACTTTGAACAAGCTCAAAATCCTGATGCTATTACAGATCCATTTGTAAGAAAAAATTTAGATTATTTAGTAGGGTCTAACGAAAGGTATTTTCCTTTACAAGGTAAAAAAGTAACTGTTATTAAAAACGAAAACCCTGGCCAAACTGATAAAGTAACAATAAATGGTGAAGTACAAGAAACAAGAGTTAAGTTTTCTAGAAGCGCTAACAACGAAGTAAGTTATAATTTAAAAAACAGTTCTATTAAATTTTCTAACACGAAAGTTAAACAGAGAGATAAAACAATACAAAAACTTGCTATAGAAATTGGTAAATTTGAAGAAGATACTAGCCAGAAGTTTTTATATGAAACTTTACTTTTTAATTTAAGTAAAAAAAATATATCATATGAAGAAGCAGTTAATATTACTGTTGACGCTGTAAACAAAGAGTATGATGGTCAAGTTGCTTTTGAAATTAAAAATATTTTATCTGAAGGTATTTTAACTAAAGAAAATGTTAATTCTATAGTTGATGGTTTTAAAAATATAACATTAGAAAATTTAAGGATAGAATCTTTACCTTTATTAGCAAAAGCATATAATAAAATATTTACTGATCCTAGCATTAGTATTCCTCAGAAAATAAACGTTTTATTAAATTTTGTTGGTATAGTTGGTAGAAGTACAAGGTCTGGTAAAAACACGCCATTAAGAACTAATAAAATGTTATTTGATTGGATAAAAAATAACTTTGTTCTTCCTGAAGAAATTATTGAAAAACTCAAACCTGTAATATTTGATGGTTATAATAGAAAAAATATTTCTAAAATTTTATATGACGGTAAAGAAATAAACAAATATTTACATACTGATACTATTAGAAGAAAATTAACTTCTAATAAAAACGTGCAAGAGATTTTAAACATTATGAAATCACAAGCACAAGAAGCTTTTTCTACCATGATAGATATTTTAGGTAGTAAAAGATTTACATTAGAAGAAAAACTTGCGTTTATAGAAAGAACGTTTTTAGACCAAATGGGTATGATGAGAAAAACCTATCCACCAGGTTTTTATGTTTATGGAAATAAATACAACGAAAAAAACACAAAGTTAGAGCATAATCCACCTGTAGCTGAAGTTAAAGAAATATGGAAAGAATATGCGAAAGGTATAAAAAACAAACAAGAAGTGCTTAGCTGGTATGAAAACAGTAATGCTTCTGTTAATGTTATTTCTACAGAAATGAATGATGCTTTAACAAAAGCTGGCCTTAGCCAATCACGTAAAGGTCTTGACAATAGAATGGAACACAAAAACGTTAAGCCATTAGTTGATAAAGCAGTAAAAAATAACGAGGTTGGTAATTACACAGATGTTAAACAAGATTACGCTTTAAAAACTTACGAAAAAACAAAAAGTGCTTTCAAGTTTTCTAGATCTACTAAAAATCCTACAAAAGGTATTACTATATTAGACTTTGATGACACGTTAGCTACAAGTAGTTCATTAATTAGATATACTAGACCCGATGGAACTAAAGGAACATTAACGCCAGAGCAGTATGCTAGTACGTACGAAGATTTATTAGGACTAGGTTATGAGTTTGATTTTTCTGAGTTTAACAAAGTTGTAGATGGTAAACCTGCACCTTTGTTAAATAAAGCTAAAAAACTTGCTGGTAAGTTTGGTACTAAAAACATGTTTATATTAACTGCTAGGCCAGCAGCATCTGCCCCAGCAATACAAAAGTTTTTAAAAGAAAACGGTTTAAATATACCATTAAAAAACATTACTGGGCTTGGTAATTCAACAGCTGAGGCTAAAGCTATGTGGGTATTAGATAAAGTGTCTGAAGGTTATAATGATTTTTACTTTGCAGACGATGCAATACAAAATGTTAAAGAAGTAAGAAATGTATTAGAGCAAGTAGATGTTAAATCAAAAGTTCAACAAGCTAAAGTTAAGTTTAGTAAGTCATTAGACAAAGACTTTAACGATATAATACAGGATGTAAAAGGTATAGAATCTAGTAAACGTTTTTCTGTAGCAAAAGGTAGAGCAAGAGGTAAGGGCAAAGGTAGATTTAGATTTTTTATACCGCCATCACACGAGGACTTTGTTGGTTTGTTATATAATTTTATAGGTTTTGGTGAAAAAGGTAATAAACATAGAGACTTTTTTGAAAAATCATTAATCAAGCCATTAAACAGAGGATTTAGAGAACTAAACGTAGCTAAACAAGCTATAGCTAATGATTACAGAGCTTTAGTTAAAGGTATGCCACAAGTACGTAAACGTTTAGGTGAAAAAATACTTAAGGGTGATTATACTGTAGAAGACGCTATAAGAGTTTATTTATTTGACAAAGCTGGTTTTGAAATACCTGGTTTAACTAAAACTGATTTAAAAAACTTAGTTGAATTTGTTAAATCAGATCCTATGGTACATAGTTTCGCTGATACAGTTGGTAAAATATCAAGAGTTGAAGAAGGTTATATATCACCTGGTGATAGTTGGCAAGCTAGTAATATTAGATATGATTTAGTTGATGCTACAGGTAGAGTTGGTAGAGCTAAGTTTTTTACAGAGTTTCAAGAAAATGCAGATATAATATTTTCTGATGAAAATATAAATAAAATTAGAGCTGCTTTTGGAGATAATTTTGTAGAAGCTTTACAAGACATGCTTTATAGAATTAAAACTGGTAGTAATAGACCTACTGGTAATAACCGTATAGTTAATAGATTTTTAGACTGGATAAATGGATCGGTTGGTGCTACTATGTTCTTTAACGCTAGATCTGCTGTATTACAGACATTATCTACCGTTAACTTTATAAACTTTGGTGATAATAATATATTTAAAGCTGCGGCAGCGTTTGCTAATCAAAAACAATACTGGTCTGATTTTGCTGCTTTGTTTAACTCTGACTTTTTAAAACAAAGACGTAGTGGTGCTGCTTTTGATGTGAATGCAAATGAAATAGCTAGAGAAGTTGCAGGCTCTAAAAATCCTGTGTTAGCAGCAATAAAATATTTACTAAATATAGGTTTTTTACCTACTCAATTAGCAGATAGTTTTGCTATTGCTAGCGGTGGTGCTACGTTTTATAGAAACAGAATTAAAACATATTTAAAACAAGGTTTATCACAGAAAGAAGCTGAAGCAAAAGCGTTTATTGATTTTCAAGAAATAGCTGAAGCTACGCAGCAGTCTGCTAGACCTGATATGGTATCACAACAACAAACTTCTACGCTTGGTAGAATTATACTTGCATTTCAAAACGTTACAGCACAGTATGCTAGATTAATTAAAAAAGCTACATTAGACTTAGTAAACAGAAGAAGAAGCAGAGGTTATCAAACACAAATACAAAGTGACATGTCTAATATATCTAGAATAATATATTATGGCGCAATACAAGCTGTTATATTTAATGCCTTACAAAATGCTTTATTTGCAATGATGTTTGATGAAGACGAAGAAGATGAAAAGAAAACTGAAAAGTTTTTTGCTACTAAAAAACAAAGAGTAATAAATGGTACTATTGACAGTTTGTTGAAAGGTTTAGGTGTTGGAGGCGCTGTTGTTGCTACGATAAAAAACTATGTTATTAAGCTTAGTGAAAACTTAGAGGATGACAGCTTTTTTAAAGAGCCAGCTTCAATAGAGTTACTGCAGGTATCGCCACCTATAGGTATTAAAATAAGAAAAATAAGAAGAGCTGAGAAAAACTTAGAGTGGAATAAAGATGTAATAACAGAATTACCTTTAGACAATCTTGACAATCCTATATATGAAACAAGCGCTAATTACATAGAAGGTTTTACAAATATACCTGTTGCTAGGTTACTTAGAAAAGTACAAAACATAAGCGCCGCTCTTGATAGTCAAAACAAATGGTGGCAAAGAGTTGCTATAGGTTTAGGTTGGAGTAGATGGGATGTAGGTGTTACAGATAACGAAATAAAAGAAGCTAAAAAAGCCATAAGAGAAAACAACAAACGTATAGATAAAGAAACTAAGTTAAAAAAAGCTACACCAGAAGAAAAGTTAAAAATAATAGAAAAAGAAGTTTTTGATTTAAACAAATCAGAGCAAGTAAAAATACTAGAAGCTAACAATTTAGATCCTAAAAAATATCCAAAAGAAGCAGATAGAGTAGAGGCTATTATGAAGCTGCGTAAGAAAAACGAAAAAAAGATAGATAAACAAATACGTGACATACAAGATTATGTACCTACAGAAAAAGAACAAAGATCTATAGATTTGTTTAAAATGAATAAAAAAGATCAAGTAAATATGTTGATTGATTTAGGTTTATCTTCAAAACAAATAAAAAAGTTAAAATACGAAGAAGACAGAGTAAATAAAATTATAGAGCTACAAGATAAAAAGAAAAGTAAAAAACGTTAAAAACAAGTGATTGTATAAATATATATAGACTTAACTAAAAATGGCAAAAGAATTAAACGAAGACACTAGTTTCCAGATAAGTATTAAAACATTAGGTGGTATAGCTGCTTTAATAGCAACTTTAGTAGGCATGTGGTTTACATTACAGGCAGATATTGCTGAAGCAAAAGAGTTACCAGCTCCACCAGACCCTGAGGTTACACGTATGGAATTTGACATGAAAGATCAAATGATACGTAACACTATAATGAATACTCAAGAAGACGTCAAAGAAATTAAAAAGTCTATTGAAAAAATAGAAGAAAAACTTTACGAATAATGGAAGAAACTAAAACACCTCAAGGCGTATATGTAATTTATTTTTTAATAATATTATTTATAATGCTTGCTAATACTGTTGGTGCACAAAATATTTGTAAGACAGACGTATGTGTAGTTGAGTTTAATGCTGGTTGGAACGAGTCTAATAGTGTAGACTGGTTAGATAAGTTAAATGATTGTGGTGTTCAAAGAATAAATATAGACGAGGGTGATTGGCAAAAAAAATATAATATAGTTGTAGTACCTACAATTATAGTTTTTAACGGTGAAGAAGTAAAACGTTATCAAGCAGATCTTAGTTTTACAATGGCTGTAACAAGAAAAGAAGTACAAGAAGAGGTTGATGAATTAATAATGAGTGACTTTTAAAATGAAAAAAATATTAATATTACTTTTATTACCTATATTAACTTTTGCACAAAAAGAAGTTGTTGTACATATAAAAACAGATGCATATCCTAGCGAAACTAGATGGATATTATATGACTCTGCTTATGGAGGAGATACATTAGACTATGTTGACTATGGTTATTACACACAACAAAACTTTGTTCACCTTGATACATTATATATACCAGATACTGTTACAAATATATCTTGGGTTATATACGACAGTTATGGAGATGGTATTATAAACGGTGAATATTACTTAATAGTATGTGGTGATACTATAGTTGATTATCCGTCTTCTACGTTTACAACTGGTTTAATACACAATAGAGTTGTACCACAATGTATGCCACAACCACCACCGCCTGGTCAGTGTGTACCAGCTATGGTAAATATAAATTTAGATCAATTTACTAGTGAAACTAGTTGGGAAATAAAAGATACAATGGGTAATTTGATAGCGGCAGGAGGCCCATACCCAAACGCTCCTGATTATCAACCTCAACATGTTCCAGTTTGCCTACCTACAGGTGTTTTAAGGTTTACGATATTTGATACGTACGGAGACGGTTTAGCTGGAAGCCAGTGGGGTGGAAACGATGGATCATATTATCTGATGCAATGTGGAGATACCTTGGTGTTTGGTACCACGCCTAATTTTGG
>Ga0209232_1001526_pt1 | contig 12366 bp, 19 predicted proteins | sample ETNvirenome_2_60_FD_184066 | JGI IMG/M metagenome (GOLD analysis project Ga0209232, IMG submission 184066) | Marine viral communities from the Pacific Ocean - ETNP_2_60 (SPAdes) (version 2) | ecosystem: Environmental > Aquatic > Marine > Oceanic | place: Pacific Ocean | collected 2013-06-22
GAAAATTAAGAGAAGCTATAATAAAAGGCGATACTATGACAATGTTAGACCTAGGTCGATCATTAAACTTTCAAGGAGATATTTCTTTTGGTTCAAGTCAAAGAGAAGCTCTTACTGTAAAAAATGTTATTACACAATCTGGTATTAATTTAGAAGAAGTTCCTATGGAAACAAAATTGAAAGCAGGAATGATAAGTGAACAAGTTTATAATGCATATAATAAAGCAGTAAATGATGGTGATAATGAATTAGCTAAAAAAATAGCTCAAGGAAGAAGTGATGTTGGTGTAAAAACTGTTATTACTTTTGATATGAATGGAGAATCATATACTACACAGAATAGGGCATATCTTTCAGGAGATGCTACTTTAGAAGAAGTATATAAAGAAATGGAAATACAAGTAATTTATGGAGATGATGGTATTCCAAAAGTTTTAACAAATCCTGGAAAAACAATAGATCAAAATTTTAATGTTAATAATTGGAAAGATTATAATTTATTAAGTGGAAAAGAATTAAAAAGAGAAGATTTTAATAAATTTTTTAATCCTAAAGGTAAAACATCAAGATCTTCAGAGGGTCAAAAAGCTAATAATGAATTTCTTAATTACGATAAAAAATTACAAGAATTAAAAGCACAAACGAAAAAACAGAGGGATTCAAGAAATAAAAAAAATAGAGAACCAAAAGATTTACTTAATTATTATAAAATAACTCCAGAAAATTTTGAAAGATTAACAAGAGAAGAGCAAGAAAAATATTTGAAAATTTCAAGTGGTAATACTTATATGCAAGAGAATTTTTTAGCATCTCAAAATACACCAGTTTCAGAAGGAAATTTTATTCCTAACGAAATCCCTGGTGTAAAAAGTATTGTTAGAAAGAAATAAATGTGAATAATAATGAGTATAACAGAAGTAACTTTAACAGATGGAACAGTTCTTGAATTAGAAACTGAAGAGGGTGCAACTAACGAAGATATTACTAATGCAGTAAATCAATTTTTAAGAAGAGAAGCTTCACCAAAACAAGATGTAGGTTTTGGACAAATTGCAACAGGTATAGGAGTTGAGGTAGGTGCTGGTATAGGTGGTAAATATGCAGGTACAGCTATAGGAACTGCTATAGCACCAGGAATAGGAACAGCAGTAGGATACATAGTAGGTTCTATAGGTTCAGGGATAGCAGGTAGTATAGCTGCACAAAATCTTGAGGGTAGAGATACAGTAAGTTGGGGTAGAGCTATTAGTGCAGGGTTAATTAATCTTATTCCTGTTGCAGGTACAAAAGCTCTTACAGCAGGAACTAAAGGTATAGTTAGCTCTGCAGCTAAAGAAGGTTTTTCTATGGGATTAAAAGAAGGTGCTTTGAGTGGTGCTGCTGAAGCTCAACTTACTTCTATTATTGATGAAGGTAGATTAGCAAGTTTTGGGACAACTGCGACATACGCAGGTTTAGGTGGAGCTTTTGGTGGAGGTCTTGGTGCATTAGCAGGTAGTTTAGCAAGAAAATCTAAAGGTAAAACACCATCTGAAATAGATAAAATGATTTCTTTTGATGAGATTAGAAAAGATGAAATAGTTGCAGGATCAATGCAAGGGTATACTAAAAATGGTAAACCCATAAAAAAGAAAATAAAAGAAGAAGTTGAAAGATCTAGAGAAAATATTATCCAAGAAGAAGCAGGAAAAAATGTATTTAATGTAACTGTACCAAAGAAAAATTTTATTTCTAATTTTTATGATAGATTAGGAACTGGATTTAAAAATGCTTTAGCAGGAACTATTCCAACTGTAGCTGTAGGGAGACAAGTTTCTGATATAGGATTAACCTATAAACAAGCTATTAGGCAAGCTGAAGATTTAGGTTCTAAAGTTGATAATGCTATTAAAAGATTATCTACACTTGATCCAGAAGCAGAAAGTAAAATAGCCATGTATTTACAAGGTAGAAGAGAATTATATGCAGATCCTCAATTGCAAAAAATTAAACCATTATTAGATCAATATAAAGATGTTGTAAAACAGCATCAAAAAAGAATGATTTATTATTTAAATGGAGATAAAATAAATACTTTACCTGCTAAAGAAAGAGAAAAACTTATGAGGAAAATTGAAAAATCTATAGATCAAGGAGATTATTTGACTACGGAATATAGGCTTTTTACTGATGCTAATTTTAAATTAGATCCTGAAAAAAGATTAAAAGCAAGAAATGAAATGGCAAGAAATCTTTTAAAAAGAAATAAGAAAAAACCAATTACTTTTGAAGAAGCATCTTCACGAGCAGAAAAACATTTACAAAAATTAGAAGCTAATAGTGCTGCTGTAAAAGGTTTAGATCCTGATGGTAATTTTATACCAAATGCAGTTAATGGTTCATTTAGAGCAAGGTCATTAGATGTAAATACAAATAAAGCTTTGATGGACTATATGGGAATTGTAGGAGATACAGGAGAAAGAGCTAGAGGTACACTTACTAGATTAACAAAAATGACTGCAAGATTAGATGCAGAAAATAATATTGAAAATGTATTATTACAACTAGGATTAGCAAGTAAAACTCCTCGTGGTAATATGACTCAACCATTACAAACTAGATTAAAAAGAGCAGGAGATGCAAGTGTTGATAATGCAATATATACTTCTGCTGATATTCAAATAGGAGTTAATCAACTATATGGTTCTAATATAGTAGATAAGAGTCAAAATTTTGCTATAGATTTTATGGATAAAATATGGAACACTTCTATAGGTGCAAGTAAAGCTACTAAAGTTTTATTCAATGTACCATCATATGCAGTTAATGGTTTTGGTGCTATTTCAAGTATGGTTCAACAAGGAGTAAATCCATTTAATATTATAGGCTCTCCTGGATTAAAAGTTGCATTAAGTGATTTTGATTTCTTTAGACCAGAAAAAATGTCTAAAGAAGTATTAGAAGATATAAAAGATGCTGAAAGATTTGGTATCAAGGGAGCTAATATATTAGCTTCAGATATTAGAGATAATTTTGATAGAGGATTTAAATTTATGGATGAAGGTGAAGGTATTGTAGATACAGTAGCTAAAGCTTACTCTGTACCTGATACTCTTGGAAGATATTTAATATGGAAATCAACTCAAAGAAAACTTAAAAAGTTTTATAATGGTGCTAGTGTAATTAATGAAATAGGAGCTGATGCCTATGAAGATAGAATCAAACAAGCTGCTGCTTTACTTACTAATGATACATTCCAAAATTATAGTAAATTAAATCCTGTAGTAAGATGGGCAACTAGATATGGAATTATGCCACAATTTGCTTCATTTACTGCAGAGTTTGCTAGAAATCAATTTAATATGGGTAAACAAATTAAAAATCTTTTTGGTGGTACATATGCTGCAGAATTAGGAATTAATTTAGGTAAAGCAAATACAAGAGAAATGGCAGCAGAAGGAGCAAAAAGAGTTGCAGCTACAGGAATAGTATTTGGTGGATATTTTGCTGCTGAAAAATCTTTAGAAAATAATTATGGTAATATGACAGATGAAAAGAAGGTTGCATTAAGAGAAAGTATCTTACCAGATTGGGATAAAGATTCTCCAATTATTGCAAGTATTTCAGATGATGGTAAAAAATATGAATATGCAAATTCATCTTACTTACTCCCACAATCTTTATTACTACAATCATTTAGAAATGGATTTGATGGAGATGATGTAACTTCTGTTAGTAACTTCTTAATGAAAGAATTTGTTGGAGATGGTACATTTGTTGGTAAAGAAATATATTCTGCTTTAGCTAATAGAGATTTAGATACAGGTAAAAGAATTAGTTATAATGAAGGTGTAAAAAAACATATGGATCTTATAGGTAATGCTGTAGAGTCCATGTTTAAACCAGGGACTGCAAGAGAGGTAGAGAAATTTTTGAAAGCTTATAGAAATGTAGGAGATTATTCTATGAGTGAAGTTACTGCTAGACAATTTGGTTATCGTGTAAACAAAGGCGATATGGAAAGAAGTGCTAGTTTTAAAGCTAGAGGGACATATGAAAATGCTCAAGGTGCAAAATCTAATTATAATACTTTAGTTAAATATAATAAAGGTGAGTACACTAAAGAAACTGTAGATGCAATATATCAACAGAATAATGAAACCTATAGATCAACAATGAATCAAATGATTAAACATAAAAACAATTTGTTTACTCTTGGATTTGATAAAGATCAAGTAATAGAAATATTTAGAAAAGCTAGAGTTTCTAATAAAGATATATTATCTATAATGACAAATAATCCATCTGATATACCTCGTGTTCCTACTACTTCAACAGAAGATATAGTTAATAGTTTGAATTTAGATTTAGATGATAGCTCTAATAAAAATTTAAAATCCATAGCAAAATCTTTGTATGAAAACTTTAATCCAAATGATGCTAAAAAATATTTAAATTATGTAAGAAGGTATCAGAAAAAATCTAGTTTTACTCCAGAAGAAAGATTAATATTTTCTATGTCTAATGCAGATAAAAGACAATATTTAATAGATACAGGTAAAATAAATAAATCTAAATATATTGAGGATATGGTTCGTAAAGGAGTTTTCTCTAGAGAGTTCTATAGATCTTTGTTACTACAACAATAAAAAGGACATCTCAATTAAGAGATGCCCTTAAAGTAGGAATCAATTAGGAAGTTAAAAATGATAGAAAACTCCCCTGTATAAATTACTTTAATACATTACCTACAAATTCTAATTATTAATATTATTTATTATCATCTTTTCTTCTGCTAATCGCAACTTATTTTTTAAGTTTAAAACATCTTTATTTAATGTTTTATTTTGTTGGGTTAAAGTATCACAAGCTATTGTCATTTGTTGCAATCCTTTTGATAGTATATCTTCTGCTTTTTCTTTGAATAATGTCATATTATTGAAATCTTCCTAGGTGGTTAATGAATTTAAATTTGCCCATAACATCACGCTCACCCTCTCGGTTTTTCGCAATCTTATAGTCCAGTTCGAGGTATTGGAATTGACCATCAAAAACCCTGCAGTTATTTAAGTCTCCTCCTTTAGCCCACATTAATAGTATAACATCAGCATCATTCTCAATATCTCCTGAATCTCTTAAATCGTGCATTGATAAACCAGAGTCTCGCTTTGCTCCTTCTCGGTTTACTTGTGCTAATAAGATAACAGGTATATTAAGCTCCATAGCTAATTGTTTTATACTATGCGATATTAAAGAGACCCCATCATTTTTACTCATTCGAGTATCATATGGAATCAATTGTAAGTAGTCGATCACTAAAGCTTCTATTTTATTTTTTCTTTGCATAGACCTAGCTTTCGATCTTAATTCCTGTATATTTCGAACATTATGTTCTACATATATAGGAGCATTTTTTATTTTATCTAGGGAGTCAAATACTCTTTTATTCTCTTCTTCAGTAGCTACTCCTTCTCTAAATTTTTTAAGATTTACTGCACTTGCAGTCTGAACCATTCTCTTTAATAGTTGTTCTGATGGCATTTCAAAACTAAAAATACCTATAGGAGATTGATCCTTAACAGCTGCTCTTAATACAATATTTAAAGCTAATTGAGATTTGCCACAAGATGTAGGTGCAGATATAACAAATACTTCTCCCTTACCAATACCACCTTCATCTAACTTATCGTCTAAATGTTTAATACCTGTAGATAATGCTGTAAATTCATACTTTCTTTCGGACATTAATTTAAACTTATCCTCAAGAATATCTCCAGCATCTTGAAATGATTGCTCATTATTTACCCTATCAGAAATATCACATAATTTCTTCTCTAATTTAGATGAAACATAGGACGCTTCAGAACCCTCTACAATCTCTTCTATAGCGATTCGTGATGCTTTTATTATATTCCTCGCAATCGCCTTCTCCTGGACGATTTGAGCATAATATGATGCCCTTACGCTAGTGCTTACCCTCTCAATAATAGATTGTAAGCTATCATACCCTATTTGCTCTTCAAATCCTTTAGTTTTTACCCTCTCAAATAAGGTAATTTCATCCACTATTTGTTTGTTTTGGGATAACTCTGAAATTAATTTAAATAATATCTTTGTCTTAATATCGAAAAAATCTTCAGGACTTATTATCTGTGAGATTCTATCGTATGCTGTGTTGTCAATTAAACAACTAGCAATTACTCCCTCTTCTGCTTCTAGAGAGTATGGTTCTTGAATTGTTTTTTCTATCATTTGTTTTTTTAATAATTTCTTCTACTGATTCTCTATAAGGTTTTATCAAACCTTTTCTAATTCCATAAGCTACACTGCGATTAGCACCTTTGTAAAAATTGTTTTTTACTTCATCTTTAGATTTAAAAGGAATAGTCATTCCATCTATTGATCCTCTGTATTCATCTATGTAGTCCATAATAAAAAAAGCGAGTAGCATATATTATACACTACTCGCCTAGCATAAAGTTAAAAGGGTATTTCTTCTTTGACTTGCTCTTTAGTTTGCATTTCAGAAACTTGTCCAGATAGCCAAGTTTGACCTTTTTTACTTTTTTTCTTCCAAGCAGCAAGTCTCATGACTTTGCTACCGATATTTATTGTACCAGTTAAATCTGGTTTTTTTGAACCTTCTTCCTTTTCTTGTAAGAAAAGTTTAAAGGTGTTTGTTTCATCATATTCAGCTGCCATTATATTATATCCTCCATTGATTGTTTGGAAATTTGTTTATCGTGAGTATTAGTTGCATCAGCATCTTTAGTATCGTCTATTGCAAATAAACCATTCATAGCATATTTGCGAGCATATGAACTAGCACTACCAGTTATTTGAGAATCATCCATACCTTTTTTGGTAGCTGATTCTCTAGCATAAGCAAATGAATTTAACATTTGATCTGTATTAGTGTCTACTAATGCACAAGTAGATTTAATATAAAACCTATCTCCAAGTTGGATCATTTCATCTGACACAACTATTGCACAATTATATTTATGAGCAACAGGTTTGACTGCTTCTAAAATATCTTCAGCAGATCTATATTTGTATCTGCCAAAGCTATTGGTTTGACCCTTTGGAGCTTTAAGTTCCATTTGAATCATTCTTAATTTTTCTCTAATATTTATTTCTGTCATAAGTTTTTAATTAGTTTCCTATATAGTTTACATCTGTCTTTACCATTTTGGCAAGACTTTATTTCAGAAATTTTTCCCTTCAAATTTTTAAGTGCAAATATTTGTGATTCCTTGGATAGCCTAGAGAATCTTTTTGACAATTGATTTAGTCCAACTGGATGTAAATATAATGACTTTGATGTTTCAATGTAGTCTGCTAAATTTCTCAAAGCTTGGACATAGGATACTCTTGCATTATTCATAGCATATCTCTTCCAAGCATTAAATACCTTACCTTCAAAACTATTTGTTTGCCTATGTATGACTCCTCGAATCATTCCTGTTGTATGATCATGGTCTACCACTACATCATCCATATCCATACCTAGGACAGGACAATAATTACTTGAATTATTATCTCTATATTCTTTAAGCTTATGACTAGGAATGTATTTCATTTACTTCCACAATGCTTATATCTTTTTTCTTTTTCATAAATTCAATAGCAGCTTTACCATCCCTAGCCCACTTAACTGCGATTAGAGTATTACTATCTGGTATGCTTTTATTATATTTATATATTATCTCGTATTTCTTCATCTAATTTCTCCATTAAATCATTTATACTATTTACATTAACTAAATCCTTATTATCTATTTCATATAAATCTGCCTTGGTTTTAAAGATAGTTCCATCTGATCTTTCTCTATCTTCTCCTTCTTTAAAAAATTTAGCTTTCTCAAGTAAATCTTTTTTAGATATAAATCCTATGCAAGTAAGATAGTTTGTTTTTTTATTGTATGAATTAAATATATAGTAATTAGTTGCATAATCTTTTTGTAGACCAACAAAGTTATTCACATAATAATCTCGAACATCAGTAGTTCTTCCCATTGTTTTAACATCAATAGTCTTACCCTTGTATTTAATATCATATCCATCATCACAACCAGATGAACCATCAATATAATCTTCATTAAAAATTTTTCTAATACAACACTCTCCTATAATCCCTACAAGTTGTTGAATCCTAGTGCCATCAGCTTTACCCCTTTGACCAAAATTATATTTCTCTAATTGCTGCTTACAATGATCAATGATAGGTTTACTGACTATAGCTCTAAACATCACTTCATCCAGTCCATTCGATAGATTTTATTTAAATAATTAAATCTAGTAACACCTTTTCTTAATTGAGCTTTATTCCAATGCTTATGATAGTGTTTCTTACTTTCGGTACAGATGCATACACTTGTTGCCATTGGCATATAATCTAAATCATAAATTTGTTTTACCCACTTGCACTCTATTGCTAGCTGACTACAATCTTTTTCCTCATAAAATTTACCACCTGTCCCTTTGGTATCTCTGCACTTATAATCAAATAGATGTATTTTATCTTTCCATTTACCTATAAAATCTACTGAACCAGCACTCCTAGACTTATCACAATAAACTATTTCTTCACAACTAATAGGTTCTATCTTCTCTTTATTGATAAATAATATAAATGGTTTTACCCACTCATCATAATCATCTACTGCTTGCTCAAGTTTATCTCCAGTTATCTTTGCATTGATAACTTGCTCTAACCTAGCATGAACTCTAGTGCCAAAAATGTTACTTCTAATTTTTTCTTTTGTTTTAGGACATATCCTATATCCAAACTTCATATCTTGAATCTCTTCTACACTTGCTGCTAAATGCTCTCTAGCTAAATAAACTAATTGCCTAGGTATCCAAATATTATCTAGGAAGTTATTTTTTTGGATTTTTAAAATAGTTGTGCAACTAGGATATGCTTTCAATTTCCTAGCTTGGGCTGGTGTTCTAGCAGTAGTCAGATATGGTTTATTCTGACAATTATAGAAATGTCCATCACTCATTTATTTCTTTTTTTTTAATTTTTTCTTTTCAACTAATTTATATAATACTCTTGTAGTGTTCATTTTTAATATGGTTCTATTATTATCTTATCCTTGTATGGTATTGGTTTGTTATTTTTGTCCCTCCCTTTTGAAATACTTTTGATAATTCTAGTATTCCAGTAGTCAGATGCTTGGGCTTCTTGTAAAATCTCGCTGCTAATCGTATACCAGTTAGTCTTATCATATCTTTTTTTGTTAAAGTTACCGATCTCGATAGCACCTTGTTTATGTAGTGACCTAATCGCATTACGAATCTGATACTCTGTGAAAAAAGGAAAGTTATCTTTCCAGTTATGGTAAGAATTAAATGTCCAATACTTACCTTGATGTTTGTTTCTCTTCTCATGCCTGTTTTTTAATATAAAATAAATAAAAGTATGCAAGACAATAGATTCCTTTATGCCATATTTTTTTGCATATTTTGTTTCTATGGTCAAATATTCCATCAATCATTCTAGTTCTTGGCTAACCTTCTCCCAGTAAATGTCAAGATTTTCTTTTGCTGCACCTTCTTTTAAGTATCCATAAGCACCACCATTCCATATCCTAGCTCTTAATTCATTATTGATTTCAAAGCCTTTTTTCTTGGCTATACTCGTCCAATATGATAAATATAAATTAAATATCTCTTCAGATTTAATTATACAATATCTATCTTCAGGAACATAATTTGTTTTGTAAAAATAATTTACATCTTCAATTACACATTCCTGTATTTGTACAATACCAACTTCTCCTAAATCCCCCACAGCAGAGGGATTTAAGGAACTTTCAATTATGGCAATAGCCATAAACAATTCTTTCATTGGTGTTTATAATTTTTTTCGTACCAAGCAATCATCAGATTATGATTATCTTTATCATATTCATTGATCAACTTTAGTAACTTATTTGCTAACTCATCTCCCCTCTCTTTACTAAATAATGGGCTATACTTTTCATTGATTACCAAGAAATCTTGGCACTCAAGTTTGATCTCATTAACAAGATCATCTGAACTTTTGGGTTTAGTCATTTGGACACCTCGCTTTCTTCAATTTCTTTAAGATGATTAATAAGCATATTTAAGCCTGAACAAACCCCCTCGTGTGTAGCTTTAGTTTTTGAGCTATTAACCCATTCAGTGTCATTTTTAATATCATCTGAAATAGCTATAATTCTATCAAGAGAATAAGTGGCTTTTTGTGTAAGCATTCCTCCTAAAGAATCGGTTGAGTCTAAAAATTGGATTAGTCTCTTGTTTTGGAAGACAATCCTTCCTCCTATTTTTGAAAAGGGTATAGACTTTCTATAAATAAGATTGTCTATGTGCCTATTGGATACTCCTAAAAATATAGAAGTTTCTTTTTTATTTAGTACTGGCTTATTGTATAATTCATTTAAGTCAGTTGATTTTATTTTCTTTGTAATTGGGTTACTCATTCGAACACCTCGCTTTCTATTGGTTCTATGAAACTATAACTCTCCTCATCATTTGCAGTATCTGAAACTACATCAGACAAATGATCATTTGAGATTCTATACAATTTAGGAGTTCCATCTAGATTTAACTCCTCATTACCATCTTCATCATACCGACATATTCTAATATCCCATAATCCAAAGGTATAATCTTTTTCATTTTTTGGTTTACTCATGATAACTATATCCTTGTTTTCTAACTGGTTCATCATAATCGTCACTATCATACTCTTCTTCTACCACTGGCTCCCTACCTGTTCCTTGGCAATTGGAACAAGTATTTGGGTCGTCAATTGGGTTATGGCTAGGAAACTCGCCCCAACCATTACAATATTCACATTCTTTTGTGTAATCTTCCATTTTTATTTTTTATTTAAGTTAATATTATTTTTTCTTGTTGGTCTTTTAGACCTTCAAAAATCTTTGCAATTGTATCAATTTGCCAAGCGTCTCCAATTATGTTTGCACTTTCGTTTCTAGTCAAACATTTAGTGTAATTTAATGGAACTCCTTGGGCTTTTTCTAATTCTCTTTGATTTAAAACCCTTATATCTCCATCTTGTGCTAGTTCATAATCAATAGATAACTTCTTATAGGTTTCATAATCTTTAAAAACTACATTACCAAAACCTATTTTGAAAAATCTCCTAGCAAGTTTCTTTAAATTTACATTTGGTCTACCATCACTTTCTAAAAGACAAGTACCATACTTTCTTGAAACAAATCCATCTTCAATAATGTCTTGAAAGTTTGGTATTAAATCAAAATTCCTTGTTCTTTTATCGATCTCTTCTTGTAAATAATGAGTTGGTATATTAGTCCAATATAATCTTTTTCTATAAACTCCACTAAAAATAAATGAGTCGCAATATATTGGTTTTACTCCCAATAATTTACTTATGTACTCTTCATCTTCTTTTTTCATTCTTACATTTTCAAGTAAAAAGTATCTTGGATTTAAATGGTTTTTAATTTTAAGGAACTCAAAAAATAGTTTTGATTTCTCTCCTTTTAATCCTTCTCTTGTATATCTATTTGCTAGGCTAAAATTTTGGCAAGGCGAACCACCTATAAGTAAATCAATATTTGGCAATAGTCTATCAAGATTAATCTTTGTAATATCTCCTAATTGAATTGTATTAGGATAATTTTCTTGAGTCACTTGAATGGCTACACTCTTAACTTCACTAGCTAAATAGCTATCGTACTTAATTTTGGCTTTATTTAATGCAATTTGTCCACAAGACATCCCATCAAATAAACTTAAAACTTTTATTGTTTCCATTTTATTCAATTTCCATTTCTATATATTGTTCCATATCTTCATAACCACTTCTTACCTCTATAATATCGTTAAGAGTTTCTAAATTGTAACCATTAATATTAGTTACAAGTTGCAACTCTTCTTCATTGGCAATTCCATATTCTAATATAAAATCCCAAGTTTCATCAAATATTCGATCAATATCTTTGTCATATTGTTCTCTTGTATAATCTTTCATTTTTATTTATTTTTTTGGTTTCCATATTGGTAAATCATAATCGAGATCCCAATCTCCATACTCTAATTTAATATTATTTAATTTGCGATAAGCACTTTTTAAATCCTTATCATTATTATTTTGAATAGCAATTTTTAATAATTCTACTAATTCAAAGACTTCTTCAATTTTAAACTTAATTGTATACAAGGTTTCTTTTCCTTGGCTAGTTTCTTTTATTTGGCTAGTTTTTTTCATTTTTATTTTTTAAGTTTTTTGGCATAATTAATAAGATTTAATCTAAAATTCCAATTCTTATAATAGTGTTCCTTTTGGCTATTTTCTTTTGTTTGGCTATTTTCTTGTGCTTGGCTATTTTCTTTTATTTTCAT
>Ga0209232_1001527_pt1 | contig 12363 bp, 10 predicted proteins | sample ETNvirenome_2_60_FD_184066 | JGI IMG/M metagenome (GOLD analysis project Ga0209232, IMG submission 184066) | Marine viral communities from the Pacific Ocean - ETNP_2_60 (SPAdes) (version 2) | ecosystem: Environmental > Aquatic > Marine > Oceanic | place: Pacific Ocean | collected 2013-06-22
CATCGCCAGCAAGTCGATCTCTATTATGCGCGCTCCGATTTTGCCAATCAGGATAAGCTCATACGCGCCCTGTCGCGCGACGGTGCGAAGGACATGGCGGGCGACTATCGCGAGGTCGATCAGACGCGGAGCTTTGCGGAGCGGCGCGGCATCACGTTTGGCGAACGGATTGCGGACGTTGCGCACAGCATAGCGGGGAAGGCGCGCGGGATCTTCGATGGCTTGCGCCTCTCGCTGCCCGGTCAGCAGCGCGAGCAGGGCATATTCGCGGGCTTCCGTCCGCCGGAACGGACCAGCGAACAGGCGCAGACCCAGCCCGCCCATGCCACCGGCCAGCGCCGCGCCGTCGAACGCTATGCGCGCGCCGTAAACGAGGTCGCCTGTATGCGCGACCGGGGCTTGCCGGTGCTGCCACACCAGCATGACGACCTGAACAGGGCAGGAGAGGCGCTGGACGCGATCCGGCCTCACGCCTCCACTGACCTCGGCAATGCCTTCCAGCGCCAGCCGGAGCTTATCCACGAGGCCGTGGCGGGGCGAGGCCAGGCCGCGGTGCACGCGATGAACAAGGAAGCAGAACTGCGCGCCGATCCGTTCCAACGCGCCGACCGCTTTGTCGAGGGCTGGCAGCAGCTCCGGCAGGCGCACGACGACTTGCGTCGCGACGGCGATTTCCGGGGTGCGAAGCGCGTCGGTCAGCAAATGGCAGGCATGGCGAAGAGTCTCGAACGCGACGCGCAGGTCGAATCGCTGCTGCGCGGACGCAGCCGGGAATTGGGAATCGACGCGGCGATGGGCCGCAGCGTGGCGCGCGACCTCGCGGACTCGGTGCCATTCGATCACGGGAAGAGCCTTGGCATGAGCCGATAGGAGGACAGCATGAATAGTGACAGACAGCTACCCCGACTGCCCTATGACGAGCCGGACTCCGATCCGGCGACGCGGGCGTTCACCCGGCTCGAAGGTGAAATGGCGATGATGCGCCGTGCGGTCGAACATCTCGCGACCGAGAAATCCGAGATCGACATTCCAGATTACAGCAAGACGCTGGGAGAGATGGCCAACCGGCTTGTCTCCATCGAGCGCCAGCCCGCCATGCAGATGACTCCGGAGGACTTCGAGGCGCGGATGACGGCGGCGGCGGAGCGAGCGCGACGCGACGACGAGGTCTTGATTGTGGCTGCGAAGCGGGACCGTGGCGAGGCCATCCGCGATCTGCGGGCGATCATCGGCACGGCCAACTCCATCTACGAGCAAAAAACGGCTTCGTTGGTGGTACGTCGGCGGCGGCTTGCTTGCCGGGTGCCTCCTGTGGTCGGTGCTTCGGGGCTTTGTCGCGCGCATCCTACCGACAAGCTGGCACCTGCCCGAACGCATCGCCGCGCGCACCGTTCGTGAGTCGACCTTGTGGCAAGCGGGAATCCGGATCATGCACGCCGACAGTCCGGCGGCGTGGCAGTCCATAGCCGAGGCGGCTGAGATGCGGCGCAACAACCGCGAGGTGATCGACGCTTGCGAGCGGAAGGCCGCCAAGGCCGAACAGCCGGTGCGGTGTAGCATTCAGATCATGCCTCGTTAGCATGATTTGGCTGGCATCGGCTATCGTCGTTTATCTGGTGTATCGAAACTACCAACTCGAAGAGAGATGGCACGCCATGCGCTATTGCTGGCAATGCATGTCTGACTTCGCAGGTCATCGTTGAAGCACGAAGATAACCACCACGATGAATGGCAGGAAACGGTCAGGGAGCATGCCAGATTTATGCGCCCTTTCGGCGCGCAGCCGCTTAGACGACCGTCATGCGGAAAGATCAAAGAAATCGACCTTCCCACTTCCAAGTTCGTAGTATGCGCCAACCACCATGAGCTTCCCCTTTGCCTGCGGTTGAAGAAATAACGGCGAAGCCTCTTCGCGCAGCTCGCGGACGACGCGCCGCACATTCTGCCGAACAGCGGATTCGATGCCGGTATCTTGCGACATGTCCACCTCCAGCACGGCCGGAATGATCGGCTGGATCATCTTGCCGATGTTTCCGGCGAACCGAGCCTGATCCCTGACGACCGAGACAGCCGCCTGCACCGCGCCGCAGGCCTCGTGGCCCATCACGACGATCAGCGGCACGCCGAGAACTGAAACTGCGAACTCAAGGCTTCCCAAGGCCGCGGTGTCGAGTGTGTTCCCCGCATTCCGAACAATGAAAAGCTCGCCCAGGCCGCGCCCAAACAGAAGCTCGGGCGGCACGCGCGAATCCGAGCAACTGACATAGGCTGCGAAGGGCGACTGTCCCGCGGCCAGCCTTAGCCGGGTATCGCGATCGAGCGGAGGGAGGATTGGCTCGTCGTTCAAGAAGGCCTGATTACCATCGCGCAACAGCGCCAAGGCTTCATTGGGGCTCATTGTCATGCATGCGCCACTGCGACGGCGAGAACCGCCGTAGTGGCTGCCCATCCCGCATAAATGCTGAGTTTGAACCGGGAGTAGGTCATTTGTGATATCCTTTTCTTGTGGTCATGTGGATCTCGCAAGGCCTGCCGACGTCGTTGAATCGGCGGCTATTCGGCCTCCTTGTCTGGTGTGGGAGCAGTTGCGATCATTCCGGCAAACTCTGCTTTGGTGTGTGCGCTTCGCGCGTCTTCCACAGCGACCAGCCGACGCCAGCCGCGAGGATGGCAAAAGTGATCGAAAGTGAAACGGCGGGCGGGATCTTGGCAAGACCGAGCGCATCGGCGATGAAGATCTTCGATCCGATGAAGATCAGCAGCAGCGCCAGCGCATATTTGAGATAATGGAACCTGTGCACCATCGCCGCGAGCGCAAAATACAGCGCGCGAAGTCCGAGGATCGCGAAAATATTCGAAGTGTAAACGATGAACGGATCGGTCGTGATCGCGAAGATCGCCGGCACGCTATCGACCGCGAACACGACATCGACGATTTCCACCATCGCCAAGGCAAGAAACAACGGCGTCACCCAAAGCTTCGGCTTGCCGGTTGCCGCGTCGGGCTGCCGCACAAAAAAGCGCTCGCCGTGGAGCTTGTCTGTCACGGGGAGGTGCTTCTGAATGAAGCGCAACGCTCCGCTCGATCCAACATCATAGTCCTTGCCCGCGGTCATCCACATCTTGACGCCGGTAAGGACGAGGAAGGCGGCAAAGATATAAAGCACCCAGCTGAACTGCTCGACCAACGTCGAGCCGACGCCGATCATGATCGCGCGCAATATGATGACGCCGAGGATGCCCCAGAACAGCACGCGATGCTGGTACTGCCGCGGAATAGCGAAATAGGTGAAAATCATCGCGATCACGAAGACATTGTCCATCGCGAGGCTTTTCTCGATGACGAAGCCGGTGACATATTGAAGCCCGGCCGTTTCGCCCATGTACCACCAGACCCAGGCGCCAAAGAGCAGGCCAAGGCCGATATAAACGGCCGACAGGATCAAGCTCTCGCTCACCCCGATTTCGCGCTGCTTCTTGTGCAAGACACCGAGGTCGAGAGCCAGCAGGGTTACGACAATGGCAATGAAGGCGAGCCACATCCAGAGCGGCTTGCCCAACCATAGATAGTCTAGAAATTCCATAAGAGCGATCCGATCCGGGTCGGCCTGACGTCAGGCGGTTGGAAATTTGTCCGACATCGCGACCAAGATAAGGTCGCCAGAGGGGCCCGGAGTTATGCACGAAACCGCCGCCGACGGAAGTCGGCGACGGCAGGTGTCAGTCGAACAGATCCGACAAGAACGACTTCTTTCGCACGCCCGGACGATGGTGGCGATGGTCGTCGCCGCGATAGCCATCCGGGCGATGATCGTGACGTCGCTGATCGTCCTGGCGGGGTCCTGAGAAGGCGTCGCGGGCACTGCGTTCAATGATTTTGTCGAGTTCGCCGCGATCAAGCCAAACTCCCCGGCACGTCTGGCAATAATCGATCTCGACGCCGGAACGCTCGGATAAGGTCAATCCCGTTCTACAATTCGGGCACGGCATGGCGGATACCGCCTCGGCAGTGCGCATAGCTCAAGCCTTCCCTTGATGGCGGGACTGGATTAGCCGCTGCATGCGATCCTTGATCGCGAGCCGTAGCTTCTTCAGCCGCAGCAAGCGCCAGCTATCCGGTATGCGGCGCTTCTGTTCGCAGCTTATCTCCGCGTCCAACTTGCTATGCGCTAGCGCCAATCGATAGGTAACGAAATTCATAGCCTCTCTCCACTCGACGTTCAGTCTGCCGGAAAGGTGTTGTGCTGCCTCACGCGTGTAAGGAGCCCGTCACCAGTCCGACGCGGTCCGACATCGCAGCTGTCAAAACGACAGCCGCCAGAGGCGCCCGGGCCGCTGGACATCGAATAAACAATTAAGCCATAGATAGCCAATTCAAATTATGGCGCGTAGCGATAGAAAAAAACTATCACTCTATCATGCCATCCGATCGAAGTAGGACTCTTGCTTCGGCTGCGATGCGCTCGGCTATGGCGCTATATTCCGCACCATAAGCCGCGCCGGATCGCCACGCGGCCGCAATGCTGCGCGTAAGCTCGAAGCCCTTGGGCTTGAGCAGGACCACCCCGGTTCGGCCAGCGACGTCGGAACGGAAATATAGTTCGGGGAGCACGGCCAGTCCTATCCCCGAGGTCGCCATCTGGTGGACGCTGTCTAGGCTCGTTCCTTCATAATCGTGCAGCAGTTCCATGCCGAATTCGGAGCAGAAACTTGCAACTTGACGATGGAGGTGATGACGCCGATCGAGGCTAAGAACCTGCGTGCCGCGTAGCTGGTCGACCCCAAGGTCCGGGACAGTCGCCAAGGGATGGTCGGTCGCGGCGACAAGAAACAGGCGTTCGCGAAACAGCGGCTCTACTGTGAGCCCGTTACCCTCGATCGGCAACGGTCCCAGCAGCATGTCGATCGCGCCGCGGGCAAGCTGAAGCGCCTGATCTTCCGGAATGCCCTCTTTGATGTGTAGCCGCAGATCGGGCTGTTCGCGGTGCAGCGCCGCGACAATCGGCGGCATTAAATAGGGACCCAGGGTCGGGGTAACGCCAAAGCGCAGCGTTCCGGCCAAGCGGTCGCCAGCGCGACGAGCCAGATCGCGAATATCTTCGGCTTCGACGAGCAGCCGCCGCGCCCGCATCGTGATCTCGCGTCCTACCGGCGTAAGCTCGGCGCCTGACGTGTTCCGCTCGATCAGAATTACCCCCAACCGGTCTTCGAGCGAGCGAAGCTGCTGGCTGAGGGTAGGCTGGGAGACATTGCACGCCTGGGCCGCTCGACCAAAGTTGCGCAAATCGGCAACCGCGACGAGATATTCAAGCTGACGGAATGTAGGCATGGCGCAAATCTTTGCCGGTCAACGTCGCTTCCAATAAGCTGACTGGCAGTTGCTTAGGTGGTTCCGAGATTGATTTCGACGGAAAACGGATTAGCGTGTTTTCGAGCAAGTCCTGCGCGGTCACTCGGGGTGCCCAGCGTCATGGAACACGGTCCGCTGGTCCACCATCCGCCGGTCGGCCCACTTGAGCTGGACGTTAACCACCTTACAGCTAAAATTCTGATGCCGCACGGAACCACGAAGGCTGCGACCCTTCCCCGTTCCGTGCGCGCACCTGACCCGTTCCGCCCACTTGTGCTTTCCGATCCGCCGTGTTCGTTCGAACTGTAATTGTTCGAACAACGATATGCGCTGTGGAACAGAAAGGTCGGCGAGGCGTACGTGATTCCACATTCTGCCACAATTTGGGATGGCTGTGAATCGCTGAGGGCCGAAGCACCTTCCCATCATGCTTCGAATCATACCAATGGATCCCAAGTAAAATGTGGGAACGATTGTGGTATCAGTTTTAAGGGATTTCCGACCGCCGCGTAAAATCAACGCGATAAGTCTCCTAACTGGTGACCCTGCGGAAATCGAACCCAACAAATCGAATGCTTCAAATGGCAATCTCCAGCGAGTTATAACACCGGTGTGCCCGCGAAAGCGGGAACCCAGTTGCAACGGTTGCTCGCTGGGTCCCCGCTTTCGCGGGAATGACGAAGTTTTGGGCGGTCCCGATTGCAAATTATTCCTCCCCCGATTTTCCGTAGCCGCCGCCGCCGGGCGTTTCGATCACGAAGGCATCGCCCGCAGCAAGGTCGGCGCTGCCGGTAGCGCCAAGCGCTTCGGTCGTGCCGTCGGCGCGTTCGACCCAGTTGCGCCCCGGGGTGGCGTCGGCGCCGCCCGCGAGGCCGCTGGGCGCGATCCTGCGGCGGTTGGCGAGGATGTTGGCCGCCATCGGTTCGCGGAAGCGGATGCGGCGGGTGGCGCCGTCGCCGCCCGTCCATTGGCCTGCGCCGCCGGAACCTTTGCGGATCGCAAATTCCTCGACGATCACCGGGAAGCGCATTTCCATCACCTCGGGGTCGGTCATCCGGCTGTTGGTCATATGCGTCTGGATGACGCTGGTGCCGTTGAAGCCGGGACCGGCGCCCGAGCCGCCGGCGATCGTTTCATAATATTGGTGGGCGTCGTTGCCGAAGGTGAAATTGTTCATCGTCCCCTGCGCGGGCGCCATCGCGCCGAAGGCGGCGAACAGCGCGTCGGTGATGACCTGGCTGGTTTCGACATTGCCCGCGACGACGGCCGCCGGGTAGCGCGGGCTGAGCATCGAGTCTTCGGGAACGATCAGCGTGACGGGGGCGAGGCAGCCTTCGTTCATCGGGATCGGGTCGTCGAGCATCGTGCGCAGGACGTAGAGGACGGCGGCGCGGACGACAGGGAGCGGTGCGTTGAAATTGTCGGGCAGGGTGGCGCTGGAGCCGGTGAAGTCGATGGTGACGTGGCGCGCATCGCGATCGACCGTCACCGCGACGACGACCTCGGCGCCATTGTCCATCGCGTAGCGGAATTGGCCGTCGCCGAGCCGCGCGAGGAGCTGGCGGACCGCGGCTTCGGCCTGATCCTGACCGTGCACCATATAGGCGGCGACGGTCGCCGCGCCGTGCGCGGCGGAGAGGTCGGCGAGCGCGCTGGCGCCGCGCTGGCAGGCGGCGACCTGCGCCTTCAGATCGGCGATGTTGAGCGCGGGGTTGCGCGCCGGGAAGGGGCTATCGATCAGATGCGCGGCGATCGCGGCGTCGCGGAAATGTCCGTCGTCGACGAGGAGGATATTGTCGAAGATGATGCCTTCGTCCTCGATGCTGCGGCTGTTCGGCGGCATCGATCCCGGCGCGATGCCGCCAAGGTCGGCGTGATGGCCGCGCGCGGCGACAAAAAAGGCGGGGGCAGGCTGATCGGCGACGAACACCGGCATGATGACGGTGATGTCGGGGAGGTGGGTGCCGCCGTCGTAGGGAGCGTTAAGCGCGTAAGCGTCGCCGCGCCTCAGGCCGCGTCCGTCGCGCGGGAGGCCGTCCGCCCCGGACCCGCGCTGGCGCAATATGGTGCGTACGCTTTCGCCCATCGAGCCGAGGTGGACGGGCATATGCGGGGCGTTGGCGACGAGGCGGCCGGTGCCGTCGAAGATCGCGCAGGAAAAGTCGAGCCGCTCGCGGATGTTGATCGACGAGGCGCTGTGCTGCAGCGCGCCGCCCATTTCCTGGGCGATCGCCATGAACAGGCTGTTGAAGATTTCGAGGCGGACGGGGTCGGGTTCGGATTGATCCTCCCCATTGCCTTGCGATGGGGAAGGGGACCGTCCGAAGGATGGTAGAGGGGTCGAGAGCGCCGCGCTCGCTTCGCTCGCGACCCCTCCGTCAGCCCCTGCGGGGCTGCCACCTCCCCATCGCGAGTCGATGGGGAGGATCGTCGAGGCCTTGCTGAGCCGCAACGTGCCCTCATGCTCCACGATCGCCGTCCACCCCGGTTCGACCACCGTTGTGGACAGTGCGTCGATGATGATCGCGGGACCGGGGATGTCGCGGTCCGGCGCGAGGTTGGCGCGCTGGTGGAGCGGGACAGCGTGCGATGCCCCGGCGAGCCAAGTGGTGACGGTTTCGGGGGCGGTTTCGGCGCCGGGCGCAGGGTGTGGCAGCGTCGCCTGCGCGTCGCTCGCCTCGGTCAGTTCGACGCGGATGCGGTCGACGACGAGGTTGTTGTGCGGGGCATAGCCGAAGCGTTGGCGAAAGGCGGCGGCGAAGGCTGCCGCAACGTCGGCGGGCGGCGCGAGCGGCAGTTCGATCGCATTGTCGCTGTCGGCGAGGCGGACGAAGAGCAGGGTTTCGCGGCTGGTGTCGGCGCCGGGCGCCAGGTCGGCGCGCGCCTGGCCGGATAGCTCGGTTTCGACCGCGGCGAGGGCGGCGGCGCAATCGGCGTCGAGCGTCAACGCCAGCGTGCGTTCGCGGATCGCCGACGGACGCGCGAGCCCCATGCCATAGGCCGAGAGCACCCCGGCGAGCGGGTGGAGGAGGATTTCATCGACCCCGAGCGCGTCGGCGACAAGGCAGACATGCTGGCCCGCGGCGCCGCCGAAACCGACGAGGCTGTAGCCCCGCGACACGTCGTGGCCGCGCGCGATGGTGATGCGTTTGATCGCGTTTGCCATCTGCTGGACCGCGATGCTCAGCAGGCCTTCGGCGAGGGCGGCGGGGGTGATGTTGCCGACTTCGGCGGCCATGGCGGCGAATTTTCGTGCGACGACATCGCGGTCGAGCGGCTGGTCGCCGTGCGGGCCAAACAGTTTGGGGAAATGATCGGGCTGAATCTTGCCGAGCAGCACGTTGCAATCGGTGACCGTCAATGGCCCGCCGCGGCCATAGGCGGCGGGGCCGGGGTTGGCCCCGGCGCTTTCGGGGCCGACCGACAGCCGCGCGCCGTCCCAGCGGCAGATCGAGCCACCGCCCGCCGCCACGGTATGAATCCGCAGCATCGGGGCGCGGATGCGGGTGCCCGCGACGATCGTTTCGTTGTCGCGCTCAAGCCGCCCGGCATAATGGCTGACGTCGGTCGAGGTGCCGCCCATGTCGAAGCCGATGAGGCGGGTCTTGCCGAGCGGCGCGGCGCTGCCGACCATGCCGACGATGCCGCCCGCGGGGCCGGAGAGGATTGCATCGCGGCCGTGGAAAGCGGCGGCGGAGGCAAGGCCGCCCGAGCTTTTCATGAACTGCGGGTCGACGCCGTCTCCGAGTTGCGCGACGAATTGCCGGACATAATGGTGGAGGACGGGCGAGAGATAGGCGTCGGCGAGCGTCGTGTCGCCGCGGCCGATCAGCTTGATCAGCGCGCTGACATCGTGGCTGGTCGAGATTTGGGTGAAGCCGAGGTCGGCGGCGATGGCGGCGAGGCGCTGTTCGTGGTCGGGGTAGCGGTAGCCGTGCATCAGCACGATCGCGATGCCGGTGAGGCCGCGGTCGCGCGCGGATTGCAGCGCGGCGCGCGCGGCATCCTCGTCGAGCGGGGTCAGGATGTCGCCGTCGGGGCCGACGCGCTCGGCGATCTCGGCGACCGCGGCGTGCGGCGGCGCTATGCGGTCGAGGCGACGGGCGAACAGCTCGGGGCGGTCCTGATAGCCGATGGTCAGCGCGTCGCCGAAGCCGCGGGTGATCGCGAGCAGCGTTGGTTCGCCCTTGCGTTCGAGCAGCGCGTTGGTGGCCACCGTGCTGCCCATGCGGATTGCGAGCGGCGGCAGCGCGCCATCGCCTGCACCGGTCAGGTCGCGGATCGCACCGACCGCGGCATCGCCGGGACGCGCGGGGTCTTCGCTGAGATATTTGGTGGTGACGACCGCGCCGTCGGGCGACCGCGCGACGACATCGGTGAAGGTGCCGCCGCGGTCGATCCAGATCTGCCAGCGGTCGTCAGTTTGCAGGGCCATTGTCCGGCCAGCGAATGACGATGGCGAGGCTGTTGTCAACCGCGCTGCGTTGCCAGCTGCCCTTCAGCTGCCGTTCGATCAGCGAGCGGATGAAGTGGGTGCCAAAGCTCTCGCTGTCGATCTGCGGGGTTTCGGGCAGGCCGCTTTCGGTCCAGCTGAGCTCGATATCGCCGCCGTCGCGGCGCCAGCCGACGACGAGGTCGCCGTGCCCCGCGAGCGCGCCATATTTGATGCTGTTGGTGACGAATTCGTGGATCGCGAGCGACAGCGCCTGCGCGCCTTCGTCGTCGAGGCGGACGTCGGGGCCAGCGGTCGCGGCGAGCCGGTCGGGCGACCAGCCGGCGAGTTCGAGTTCGCGGCGGACGATCTTGCCCAGTTCGACGGTGTCGACGGCGCCGGTGACCAGCATCTGCTTGGCGTCGGACAGCGCGCGCATACGGCCGTCGAATTTGGTCTCGAATTCCTCGAGGCTGGACGATTCGCGCAAGGTGATCCGCGCGAGCGCGCCGATGCGCGCAAAGGCGTTTTTCATCCGGTGCGCCATTTCGCCGATCATCAATTCGCGGTCCTCGGCATGGCGCGCCTTTTCCTCGGCCAGCCGTTGCAGCGTGCCGACGCGGCGTTGCTGGACGCGGTGGAGCTGGGTCGCGAGCAGCGCCAGGGCGACGCCGAAGATCAGGATGCCGAGCGGGCGGCCGAGCCGTTCGAGCAGGCGGCCATAGGAAATCCGCATCGTCCATTGCCGGTCGGCGACGCGCAGCACCTGCTCATGCGCGTCCCAGCCCATCGCGCCCTTGCGAAAGACGAGCGGCGCCGCGGGGCCTTCGCCGGCATAGACCTCGATCCCGTCGATGCCATCGAGCTGTGACCCGAGCACCGCTTTCATCATGTCGTGGGTGCGGAAGGGCGCATAGACGAACCCCTCGACCGCGCGGGTGCCGGGCGCGGTCGCGAGCGTGTCGGGGTTGGTGCCAACCGGGCTGCGGGCATAGACCGGAAGGTAGATAAGGAACCCCGGCTGCTTGACCTTTGACGCCTTTTCCTGCGCCAGCTGGACGATGCCGCTTGCGGCGGGCTGGCCGGTTTGCCACGCGCGGCGCATCGCGGCGCGGCGCGTCGGTTCGCTGTACATGTCGAAACCGAGCGCGGCATTGCGGCGCGGGGTATAGGGTTCGACCAGCACCACGGCAAAACCGATCGGCCGATCGGTCGTCGGCCACACCTTGATATCGCGGCTGTAATTTTCGCGCAGCTTGGCTTCGAGCGCGGCGGGCGTTCCGGCGCGCATCGCGGCCGCGATGCCGACGCCTTCCATGCCCGGCGCCTGCACCTGTGGCTGGAGCGCGGCGAGATAGGCGCGGATGCCGGGACCGCTGGCGGCGCTGTCGGACTGATAGAGGGCACGCACGCCCTTCAGCACCGCGACATGATCGTGCAGCCGCATGTTGACCTGGGTTGCGACGCGCTCGGCCTGTTCGGCCTCGTCCGACTGGTTGTAGAAAAAGCTGGCGGCGGCGGCGGCGATGGCGGCGAGCAGGATGACCAAGCCGACAAACCGGACGAGCAACGCCAACAGCCGATCAGCCCATGAATTCGGGCGCATTGAGTTCAGTCCTGCCTGCTGGCTGCCGCAGCAGCGCCCCCCTCGCGGTCCCGATGTTCCACGCCGCGCAGCCGATAGCAAGAATATTTCGTGCAAGCCTGGCAGGGTCGACGATGGGTTGCGGACCGCAACCTTTTGCCTATGATAACGGCACACAGGATCGGGAGAGATGCGATGATAATCTATGGCTCGCTGGTGTCGCCGTTCGTGCGCAAATTGCTGGCGTATCTGGGCGAGAAGGGGATTGATTTCGAGCTGAAGGGCGTCGGGATCGCCGACCCCGATCCGGGGTTCCGCGCCGCGTCGCCGCTGGGTAAAATGCCCGCGATGGAGGACGACGGCTTCACCCTCGCCGATTCGAGCGCGATCATCCATTATCTGGAAGCGAAGTACCCCGAACCGCCGCTGATCCCCGCCGACGCGCAGGCGCGCGGGCGGGTGATCTGGTGGGACGAATTTGGCGATACGGTGCTGGCGGCGTGCGGCGGCAAGATGTTCTTTAACCGCATCGTCGCGCCGAAATTCCTGGGGCGTGAGGGCGATCTGGCGGCGGCGGCGCAGGCCGAGGTCGAGGAGCTGCCCAAGCTGCTGGCGTATCTGGAAAGCGCGATCCCGGCGTCGGGGTTTCTGGTCGGCGACCGGCTGACGCTGGCCGATTTGGCGGTTGCATCGCCGTTGATGAACCTGCGCCACTGCGGCTGTGGGATCGATGCTACGGCCTATCCCAAGGCCGCGGCGTGGAGCGAAGCCATCCTGTCGCGCCCGAGCATCGCGCCGTGGATCGCCAAGGAGGAGCGGATGATCGCCAAGGTGCTGGCGCCGGCCTCATAGCGGCACCAGCCATCCGGCGAGTGCCGCGGCAGCCACGATCGCGGGGGTCACCCACGCGCCCTTGATCCGCCAGACCACGGTGAGCGCGGCGGCGAAAAGCAGGATCGCGAGCAGCGGCGCGGCGACGCGCGCGGCGGTCGCTTC
>Ga0209232_1001528_pt1 | contig 12361 bp, 19 predicted proteins | sample ETNvirenome_2_60_FD_184066 | JGI IMG/M metagenome (GOLD analysis project Ga0209232, IMG submission 184066) | Marine viral communities from the Pacific Ocean - ETNP_2_60 (SPAdes) (version 2) | ecosystem: Environmental > Aquatic > Marine > Oceanic | place: Pacific Ocean | collected 2013-06-22
GAAGACCGCCCAGCCCTAACATGCCAAGCAGTACAGTCAGCAGGCTTTCCATCTCAAATACAGGTAGCGGAGGGGCATCCACGCCAGCGTATGTAATAACAAAAATAGCAATAGGCTGGCCCACAAAGTGCCAAGCCAAAGCAACGCCGCAAGTCCACCCCACAAACGGCCTCCAGCCTGCGACAAACATGCTCTTGTGTGCCGCTTCAGCTTTGTTAATCTCAATCTGGCCCTTGGCAAGCTCTTGGGCATGTCTCTCCGACATGGTTGCGATTTCGTGTGCAAGCCTCGCTCTTTCGTCAGCATCGGGAATAAACTTGTCCAGAAGACCCGTGACTGGGCCGATCAACGCTTGCAACATTATTTATCTCCCTAGAATGTAGATAGTGCAACTCGCTTCCATGTGTTAGTTGCGACACATACATATATATAGTCTGTGTCATAGGCTATTTCGCCCTTTGCTCCTGATGCTGAAGAACTAGCTGGCGTTTGACTGGTATCTACTCTGATGTTGTCGCCTGTCGTAGAAAGCGCACTGAATGTTCCTGCACCCGGAGTTCCTGCGCCGATATTAGTGCCATCGATGTTGCCGGCATTGATGTCAACCGTGGCGAGAGTAGCCGTACCCGACCCTGTAATACTTGTAAATACGCCTGTTGATGCAGAAGTTGCTCCAATCGTAGTTCCGTCTATTGCCCCACCATTCACATCAATGGTGGAAAACGATGATGATCCTGTAGATGCTATGTTGCCGGTGACGTTGCCAGTTAAGTCCCCAGTGACATTCCCAGTAACATTACCAGTAACATTACCAGTAAGATTTCCGCCAACATTGCCAGTTACGCCGCCAGTAACATTGCCGGTCACGTTGCCTGTCAGATTCGCAGTAACCGTTGTTGCTAACAAGTTAACAAATACCTGAGTAACTGTTGCGCCTGATCCGCCGCCGTTAAACTTAATAACCGCGTCTTTGCCGTTAGCTAACTCAAAGTCATTTGATGCGTTATATGTTCCTTGAAACAATATGACAGACCTGTTTGATGACAGGCTGTTTCTTACAAAAACAATCTTCTCTGCGTTATTAGGGGTTAGCTGGACATACGCTGTACCGCCAAGGTCACCGCCGTCCTTAAATTCTATGAACTTATTTCTGCCATTAGATACAGCGCCGTCCGTAATCGGAAGCGAGGTCGGAGAGCCAGAAGTACCGGCTGATGCCAGCGTAAGTTCAAGTATTCCGTCAATCGCCTGATCAAGCAGGTCAAAGTTGGTATTGGTTGTCGCCCCCCACGTTCCAGCTTGATCACCTGTTGTGATCTTTTCGACACCAAGATTGTCTGTATACGAGCTAGTCATCTATTCACCTATGCCGCTATTTCTTTCCAGTTCGGGTCTTGATTCACTTCTACTTCGTTCCATGCTACAACAGACGCTCCAGAAGTCTGTCCTGTTGCCGAGACCCCCGTTACAGGAACAGTGAGTGTCCCTCCAGCTATGATAGCCCCAACCTGCCCTTGTGCGGACGCAGAGCCAAGAGCGACAGTAACGCCTGCGCCTTGAGTTACCGTGACAGACCCAACGCCGCCTGTACCAGCAAGCCCAGTAAGATTGACAATGGAACCGCCATCGACCGTAGCAGAGCCAACAGAACCAGTTGCCGTTACCCCTGTGACAGAAACGCTGGCATCGCCTGTGACAGTTGCCGACCCTGCGCTTCCAGTAGCCGATAAACCAGTAACAGATACAATAGCGGCTCCGTCAGGTGCAACACTACCAACGCTACCTGTTGCGGCTACGCCTGTTACAGAAACCGGCCCCTGTAAGCCTTCACTGGCAAATGGAAAAGATGAGAACGAACTTGCGCCAAACATGACTTACTCTTTATCCGCCTTAGAGTCTATTTTTGCTTCTATGATATCTAGCTTTTCAAATATACGTTGCATGTCCTGACGGAACTCGTCACGTTTAACATACTCACCAGCAACAAGAATTTCTATATCACTCACTTCTTTTTCTACCTTCCTAACAGAGTCCCAGAGTGTTTTCATAATCCAACCAAAGACTCCAGCGCCGATAGTGATGAACGTGTTAATTATGCTTTGATCCACCTGACTACCTCTTGTTAGAAACTGCCTCAACAATAAATGCGATTATTCCTCCTGCCAAAGAAACCAAAACAACAATCCAAAAAGACTTAACCACCGTGTCTTTAGCTTCTTGTTGTGCGTACACATCTCTTTGGCGCTGTGCTTGCACCTCTTTCATACAAGCCCGATATTCTTCAAGCCCTTCGTTGCCATAGGCATATTGAAGGAGAGTTACCAATTCCTTTCGTTGTTGTTCAATGCGTTTTCTGTGGGCAAAAAGTTGAGCCGCTTCTGCTTCCACGGAGCTTGAAAACACTAACTGCTTAAAAGGGTTTGTTTTTTTTTGATGACGCTGACTTGCGTACAGCACATCTGATGCGTGGCCCTGCCATCTGGCAACCACTTGGAAAGTGTCTTCGATACTTTTTCCGGCTTCAATAAAGGCTCTGACTCCCGCATACGCCTTAGTCGCCGCCGCTACGGCTGTAATCGGGTCAACCATCAGGAACCTCGTAAATCACATAGGGATCACAATACGAACTAAAGTAGGGCAAGTACCAAGTGTATGTTTGATCCGATTCGCTATTTAGCTCCTTGTATCGACATATCCTGTAATGCTCTAAACGGGTGCGGCTACCTATAGCCCATGTATACACATAAGTGTCTAGCACCAAATATAAAACGATAGTTGCCACATATCACGCACTGGGGTCAACCCAGTCTGAGTCTTGAACCCATTTTGGGTCAGCACTGGGGTCGTATGTATAGCGATTCCCAATCCAGTTTCCCGGCGCATCTGTTACGTTTTCGGTAAGCGTGGCATTGTCCGAGTTAAGGTCGCCAATGTAAAAATCAGGAGACGAAGGGTCACCAACAGTGATTTTGTCAGAAGCCATAGCTACAGCTTTGCTGTCTTCAAAAAGATACTTAGAGAGCTTCGTCGAGTTTTCAGTAATTGTCTTCATTTACACTTATCCGTTTAACAAAATAGATGTTGCTGATATTGCTACACCAACCACAATGGAAGACGTTGTTGTAGAAACAGAGCCGTCACTTTGCAAATAATACGTTGACCCTATGGTCAGACTGCTAAATTTTTCAGATATTCCACCAACAAGGGTTATTTCTCCACTAGCCGAGTCCGATATAGCTTCTTCAGAAACCCCTACAAATGCAGGGCCGGGTAAAGCATTTGAAGAGGGAAGCTGAACAACTAAGCCATGACCCCCAGTAGTGCCAGAATTAAAAGAGCAAATGAAAACAACTTTTGCTTGGTCTGGGTCATATACCGCAACCCCAATGCAAAAATTAGGACTGCTTGGAACTGTTTGCGTACTAAGCTCAGTGCCACTACCAAAAGAAAGACCTGTCCCGCTAACCGTACCCAGATACATGTACGGCTTGCCATTGCTTGAGTCGCGGGTGGTCATGGCTATTTTTCTGTTTACAGTATCGTAACAAACCCCCGGAGGCTGTGCGCCATACCCTCTGTCAGTTACCTCTGCCAAACTTCCGAACGAAACCGTAGAGCCGGTTCCCGTTCCAGAAACAGTTCCCATTTTTATGGCGGGATAATAGCTATTTGATGAATTTCTAAAACACAAAATAACTTGAGTTGTGTCAGGGTCAAAAGCTATCTCAGTGTAATATGCCGTGGCGCTAGCAAAGACTACCTCACTTCCCCAGTCATAAGCCGAGCCGCCCGAATTTATTTGACCAACCCTGCAAGTCCCGTAGTAGCTGTTTCCGCCATCCGAGTAAAAAATAAGAACTCTGTCTACTTCTGAGGAGTAAAAGATTGAGGGGTAGAACGAACCCGCCGCATTTACATTGACCGCGCCGCCCCAGCTTATAGCTGTTGAGCTATAGGATGAAGATGTATATACATAAAGATAATTTGCGTTAGCAACACCTGTGACGACAACAACAAACTTGTCTGAACCAGAGTCATAGGTTATTTCAGGCTCTCTAGCATAAGCACCATAATAGTCGCCCGTTCCACCTAGGGTGAAGCTCGTGCCGCTAACAGTGCCAGTAGCATGTCTTCCGTAATTGCCATTAGCTATAAATGCAACAGCAACTACATTACTCCCAGAACTAAAAGCAATCGATGTGTGAGTTGTCGAATAACTGTAGCAAACAGTAGCAGTGCCAAAGCTAATGCTCGTCCCCGAAACAGTACCCACAACCACCGTCAAGTAGTTTGAGTTTCCTGTATCGGCATACGAAACAACCACTTTGTCTGAGTTTGTGTCGTATACCGCATCAAAATAGTACGCGGTATTTGTATCAAATGCTGTGGCAGAGCCAACAGATTGCGCTACATCAGCTACTACACTAACCGTGCCGTTCGCATTTAGAATAACCGTGTCACCATTAGATATACTGCCAGATGCAGTAGCACTAGCTTTCTTTCCCGAAGCTCCCGCTGGCAACAGATCAGAAAGGTTAGTCATGTGCTGTAGTCCAGATCGATACTGGTTGATGAAATCGCTCTACCTGCCAAGACATTACTTGTCGAAGTCGTGGTAAAGGTTCCGTCCTTTGCAACATAATATACTGAGTTAGCGGTTAGGCTTGATACGTTTGACGACACGCCCCCTTTGACCGTTATTGATCCACTAGAGCCGTCAGAAATCGCACCTTCTGACACACCTAAAAAATTACTGGATGTAACATTTGTAGCGGGTAGGGTCAGGACAACACTGGTTCCGTCACTGCTACTTGGCTGATCTTGATAGGACACCACCGATTTTTGAGCGTTTGTGTCGTAAACAATTCTAGGCTGTATTCCTCTGTTGCCGTCATTTAAAGTTATAATGGGGTCAAGATTTATTGACGTTCCACTTACTTTTCCAACCAAAAGAAAAGTCTCGTTTGATTCCGAGAACACACAGGCAACCACACCTCCGCTACTGTCAAAAATAGCTGTAGACGGCCCACCTAGGCCACTGCTGTCATTTAGGACTAGTGTTGTTGCAACAGCGGTGCCGAAAGATATAGAGGTTCCAGAAACGGTGCCAACAACGGCACTAAGAATATTGCTGTTATTCGCGTCTCGGAAAAAGATAACAACTTTGTTGTTTGTGCTATCAAAACATATTGGTCTGCCTATGTTTGTGCTCGGATAAAGAGAAAACGAAGTCATAGAACCAAAAGAGATTGAGGTTCCAGAAACAGTCCCTACCTTTGTGTTGCCACTGCCACTCTCACTGCCTCCGCTTTGCCGATAAGTAACGACATGTTTGCCTGCGTTGGTATCAAATACTGCACTTACCCCTTCTCCATCTTCTCCGTTGGTAAGGTCTACTTCCAAACCAAAACTAATCGAAGAGCCACTGACCGTGCCTACCATTGCATTTATTCCTGCGTATTGGTAATAAATAACAACTTTGTTTTGGTCACTATCAAAAACGATGATAGGGTCTCTTGCGGCAACTGATCGATACACAACCTGTGTACCAAAGCTAATCGTTGTGCCGGACACTTCTCCGACTATTGTGAATCCGTAACCGGCCCCTGTGTCCAGTCGGTAAGCAATGACAATCCTGTCTGCGTTACTGTCGTAGGCTACCGAAAGTTCGTCAGCGTAATAGCTTTCGCTATGCCAAGTAACTGGCGTTCCAAATGAAATGCTTGATCCACTTACAGTGCCAACAACGGCAAAAGAATCGTTGCCGTCACGATAAACAATAATGACCTTGTTTTCAGTTGAATCATAACAACAGGCTATGTCATCAGGTGAATCATCGGAGTCAAAAACCACTTCAGAACCAGATGAAAAATTCTGCCCAGACACTGCGCTAACCGTGCCGTTAGCGTTCAAAATAACCGTAGCGCCATTCGATATTGACCCGGAAGCAACAAAACTAACTTGCTTGCCAGCGCCAGCAGGGAAAAACTCGCTAAGGTTACTCATGACCTGTTTTTCATATTGATCGTTGTTGCTTTGATAGCCTGCCCCACCTTGGTAGATGTGACCGAGGTTGACAGTGATCCATCGCTTTGAACGTAGTAATCAGAACCTATGGTTAGGCTAGACTGGGATTCGTTAATAGACCCCTGAGTGTTTATTTCTCCCGTGGCACCATCTGATATTGCCTGTGCGGCCAATCCAATAAAGTTGCTGGCAGATGTAGCGGTGCTAACGGTTCCATTTGCGTTAAGAACGACAACTGCTCCATTAGCAATCGCACCAGAGGCCGTAAATGTAAAGTTATTCTGGCCTCCGCCCGCTGGCAACAACTCTGATAAGTTGCTCACTCAAACGCTCCACCCAATAGTACCGTCGATATACGTCATGGTGATCTCTGCAAAGTTCTTATCGAACGTCAAATCACTCGCACTCGACGCAATGTTTGATCCATTTCTGGCAACAGCAAACGTGGTGGTGGCGGCGGCTCCTGTGCCATCCTTTATGGTGACTGTGTTGCCTGCACTGGGGGAAGATGGGAGCGTAATCGTAATGCTACCTGCCGAAACCACCACAAACTCGCCAACTGCCGCCGTATAGTTGGCGCTTTTTATTATTGGCAACGCATTTTTGCTGTCAATTTGAGTCTGGATTGCCGACGTTACGCCATCAACGTAATTTATCTCTGTTGTGGTCGCGGTAACGCCGTCAAGAAGGTTGATTTCTGTAGCTGTTGAAGTAACCGCTACATCTTCATTTATCTTGGGTGAGGTAAGTGTTTTATTGGTGAGCGTCTGAGTTGCACTGTCGGAAACAAGGTTGTCTCCTGTTGCAGGCAACACCAACGTATTACTTGCCGCAGACGCATGTGGCGCACCCTGCACCGTCTGAGCGTGTTGATTTGAACTTTCACAATAAAATTTAATCTGAGAGGCAGTGCCTGCATTTTTTAAATCAATAAGGCCACTTTCAATACTGACATTGCCGTCAATAACTACCTTGCCGTCTGCCTCTTCAACTACCGCCTTATCAGCGGGATATGTCAAGATGATATCTTTTGTTCCCGCACCAAAATTTACAGCACTGTTGCTGTTAGAACTCGACAGAACCGTAGTTCTGGTTATCGTATTGCCGCTACTAGCGTAAGTGCCAAGGCCAACCTCAAAATCAAAGTTAACATTGTCAATAATCGCGTAGTAGGTGGTGTCTGTGTTGGATAGCACAGAGGAGAACGTCCGAAAATTTGTTTGCGCCCCAGCCAAAGAAACTGCGCCCGTGCCTGTCGTGGTGGTGGTTTCTTTTATGCGATCCGCTACGACTAAGGCCATGTTTATGCAATCCTAATAATGGCGTTAGATGCGTCAGGCGTGGGGAACACAATAGTAAAGTCACCAGAACTGGACGACTTGTCAGAGCTAAAGTCCAGAACAACAACGGTATCTGTCGTGCCTGAGCCGCCACTGGTTGTTGTGTTGTATATCAGTGCTCCACGAGCCGTCAGTGTTGACGATCCAAATGTGAGGTCTGCAAAGTCGGTCAAGGCAGTGGTTCCAGAGGTGGTTGGAGTTACATTAGTAAGTGTCCCGCCCCCTGCTGAGTAGCCTGTACCGCTGATCTCATTAGATGTTGTATACGCTGTGGTTGCCGCAGTAAATGAGGCGCTGTTGGTGTACATCGCCAGCTTAAACGTGTGACCACTGCTGTTTGTAAAATTGTGAGCGCCGACAAGCAGTTCCTGCTTAAAGGAGGTACACATAAAGTTTCCGCTAAAAGCCATATCACATTCTCCTGATAAGTTCGGCTAAGTCTTTTTGCCCTGCATCAATAAGGGCGTTATACACTGTGGTTCGGTCGCTGTTAGCGGCCTCTTTCATATAGAAAACAAGAACCGCTCTGATATGATCCTTGAATGCCTGCGCCTGTGCCTGTACCTCTGGCAACGCAGTATCGGCTACCGAAACAATCTTATCCAAACATCTTTCGGCAATCTCTTCTGGGGTAAACCCTCTGTTCTGTGTTGTATGAACCACCACACTACCGACCTTCATGTCGGCGTTAACACTCATCATCCTCTAGGCTTCCTTACCTCACCACTACGATAGCTGTCTGTTGTACTGTAGCCCTCTCCTAACTGCTCCAGCTTCGCCAACGCCTCTGCATATCTTTGGCCGTACAACTGCATAAGGTCTGGGTCGCCTTTAAGGTATGTATATGCCTCTAGGAGGCACCCATACAAAAGCGTGGACTCGGCGTTAGTGCCAAGCCAGCTTGTGCCGTCTCCAGATGCAGTGATTGAGGTGGGCTTGTGAAAGTAGTGAAGTTCTGCGTCATAAGAAGAATTAGGGGTGGGGCCGAGAATAAACGAGGTGCGGCTAAAGATGCCGTAATACTTGGGCGCTCCCTGCGTTGTTGTTAGCGGATACGCCTGACGTATGAAGTTTACGTCTTTAAAAATCAAATACTCAAAGCCAGAGTTATCGATAGCCAGAGAGTAGGGTGTCAAAAAATCTGTAGGCATGACCAAATACTGATTGCCACTAGCTACAGACCCAGAAACATTTTTACGAAAATCAGGAAGTTGCACAGTCTTGAGGATTTTATCCTCTGCTTGCGTAATAATCGTTGTCAAATTATTAACGAAGCTGGTCTCAGTTGACTCCGTATAATCCTGAATCGCCTGCTTTAGCGATGTAAAGGTAAATGCCATCAGGATGTCTCCACGGTTACACGCCCAACAAGCCCCGACATATCAAGGCCGACAGTGCGGCTTCCGAGAGCCGTGTTGCCTCCCCCGACAGGATCGAACGCAGATAGCGCACGACTTTCATCAAGGCTATCATCAGGTCGCGGAAAGCGTAACGCTTGTGGGTCACTTGCATTGACATCCCCCAGCTTCAACTGAGGCTGATCCTGATCTACAACGTCCCTGCCCACTAGCAGTCCGTTCCAGCGACCATCCTCAATCTGCCTAACCAAGTCACGCAACGGGTATCGAAATCCTGTTCGATCACAAAACCCGAACGCTTTTGATCCTTTTGCATAACTGCTCATAAGTTGTTATATCCACCGGGAGCCATATACAAAGAAGCCTTTTCCCTAGAAGCATCCGCCGCCAAACTCCACTGCTCCTCGTACACATCTTTAAGTGCTGGTGCTAGTTGTATTGATTCAGGCTTCTTGCTCGCTATGTAATAAGCTAAACCAGCCACCATGCACGGCAGATACCGCGCTGGTACGTCCATGTTGTTAGATGCTGGCTTTCCGGTGTCCTCTATTCTGTCTAAGTAGTAATACGCAAACGTGTAGGTCGTTGTCGCGTCTGGCACAGGCCAGAAATGCAAGGTCAGTCCCGCAGGCTTGCGCTCAACGTAATACTGTAGCGGCCTACCCTGAGTTAGCTTGTTGGTCTGATGGGCATACTGGCTCACCGAAATCCTCTGCATCGTCAGGTCAGACTGCTTGGAGGTGTCGCCTGCGTCAGTTCGCAACAACCCCTCTATGATGTCCTGTTTTTCTGAGGTCAGGTCGTAAGAGGAAGTGCCTGCGGTCAGGGTCTGCGTAGCATCTCTTACTGTCCACAAGTTAAGACCACGGTTTTGCCATTCCAGCATCAACAAATCCAAGCTACGCCTTGCCGTGCGGTAGTCATATCCGCTTCGTAGCTCAGAGCCTGCTCGCTCAAACGCCTCTTCAAATATGTCTGACAAGTCAAGAGTAAAGGCTGTTGTCCCGCTCGTCGCCATTAGACCTTCCTTCCTCTTGTTCTGCCTTTACGAGCCAAGCCGTTTCTGCACTTAGCCGCCTTGATCTTCTTTGATTTGGGAGCATTCTTAATCTGCTTGCCCATCTGCGCTCTGCTTATAGGCATATCATCACCAGTTCTTACAAGACCAATAGCGAGCAGACATCTTGCTTGGCGGTTTAGAGTCGCACTTATGTCTAGCGCGGAAAGACTTACGCCGTCCCGGCTGGCTCTTCTTGATCTTCATGTTTTTGTCGCCGTAGCGGATGATTTTTTCCTTCCCATCCTCACACGCCTTGACCATAAACTTCTTCTTAGAATGTCCGGGCGTTCGCTTTGGCTTGTTACACGACATGGACTTCTTATTAACCCTGCCGCCTGCCTTGTAATACATACGCATTACTTGCGATGCCTCGCTGTCTTCTTGGCAACCCTCTTAGGTTGCTTTGAATGTTGCTTACCTTTTTTGGTATCTGACCGTTTTTTCCGCGTGGTAGCGGCATATTCTTTGTCGGATAAAGACTTAATCGCTTTTTTTGGGAGATAACGCTCTCCCGTAGCCTTTTTCCCTTGCGTACTTGGCTTGCCTGATTTGGTTTGCCATTCCTGTTTGGTCCACTTCTTGAGGGACTTTTGAGACTTTTTAAGAGCCACGCTTAGGCTTTTTCTTTTTGGTCAAGGTTTTTTCGATCCTATCCGCCTGACCTGAATGGGTCTTAGATGCCTTTCTAAGCTCGCGGATCATCTTGCGTTTTGCCGCATCAGTAAACTCAACCATCAGTCTCTATAGCCTCCCCCAGCCTTCTTATAGGCGGCGGCGGTCATTTGAGCTTTTCTTGCACTCCACTGTCCCGGCTTGCCGCCCTTACCGCCAGCCTTTATTCGATTGAATATACGCTTTCGGAGTTCGGGTTTGGTGTAGTTTCCAGCCTCGTTAACGCGAGACTTGGACTTCTTTTTAGTCTTGCCGCCTTTCTTGTAATACTGTCTCATCAGCCGTAGTTCTTCTTCAGTTTTAGAACGACAGAGTAAGTGTCGCCACTACTCGCGCCTGTGGTGGTAAAAAGAAGATCGCCTGTTTTGCCATCAGCGGCGGCATTATTGGGCAAACCGACAAACTCAGAAAAGTCCAGCGTATCGCCATAGTCAGCGATTAGCTCCCATGCAAGAACATTGGTGCTTGCATCGCAAAAAATCTGTACCCCCATGCCTTTGGTCGTATACCAAATACACTCAATGTTAACGCTAGTACATGCACCCTTGCTTGCAGGGTCTGCACTTAACGCAGATACATCCACCTTGGCTACAGCCGACTCACCAGAGCCATCACTGACATTGGTGAAGTGCATGACTGCTGTGCGGGGGCCATCCTCAATAATCTTGGTTGTGACTACATCAGCCATCTTATCCTCCAGATATGGGGGCTATGCCCCCGTCAGTTTATGATGCGTCTGAAGTGCTAGAGATGCCGAAGAACTTGAGAACAATCACTGTATCGCTTCCGGGGTCACCAGAAACTACAAGCTCTACTTCATCGCCAACTAGACCGCTTGCGCCAGTGGTAAAGCCGGACATTCCCAATACGCCATTACAACCAAAGAATCCTTTGAATCCAGTTGTGTTTAGCGCGGCAGAAATGCCATCGACATAACCATCGGTGTCTGCGTCAGTGCCAATGTCGTTGAGGTTTACAGAGTTTGTGGAAGCCGTAGTCACCGCTACAGTAACGCCCATAGGGATGAAATTGACGGGAATTCCAACAGCAGTCTCTTTACCTGTCGTTGCTCCATTGGCTACGGTAATTGTGGCCTCATAGGTCTGCAACGTCATGGTGCTGGTAACAGCGCCTGTCGTGGAATTTTTAGTGATGTCTTGGAATCCGTTTTCAGAACGGACGGGACCGTTAAAAGTGGTGTTAGCCATGTGATTCTCCTGTCGTGGCTAGAGTCTAATGTTCCATGTGGAACAATTAGTCAGGGAAAAAGGGGGGCAAAGCCCCCCGATATTTTAGGAAGTTCCGGGCGAACCGTAAATTCCAAGTGGGTCAGATACACCGAACGAGTAACGAGCGCGAGCTTTGTAGCGCACGTTTCCTGTATCGAAGTCTCCGTCCATTGAAGTTTCAAGCGCAGTACGCTCAAAGTGCTTCATGCCGTTCGGTATATCGGTAATCAAGAAGAAGGCATTAACGTCAGTCAAGAAGTGATTGACAGAGTAGCCTTCTGGGATTGACCCGTTATTGCGAAGGGCGTTGATGTCGTTGTCAGCAGTTCCGACTCGACCCTCAGTCTCAAGCAAGCGAGTTGCTACAAACTGAAGTGCGGGTGGAACAATCAAACGACGAGGCCGTGCCGCGATCAACAATCCACGCTCATCGGTAAATGCGGCGATGTTAATCACAGCATCTTCCAGTGAGGTTTCATTCAAATCAGCCGCAGTGGTAGGACGGTTGGAATTAGTTCCACCGTTTACCAACGGGTGAGATGTGCTGAACAGCGTAACGCCGTCACCAGATTGGAAGGTGTTGAAGCCGTTGTTTAACGGATTCGCTGACTTCACTTGCTTGGTATGCGCCATTGCCCTTGCAAGAGCTTTTGTATATCTTGCAGACAATGAATC
>Ga0209232_1001529_pt1 | contig 12358 bp, 7 predicted proteins | sample ETNvirenome_2_60_FD_184066 | JGI IMG/M metagenome (GOLD analysis project Ga0209232, IMG submission 184066) | Marine viral communities from the Pacific Ocean - ETNP_2_60 (SPAdes) (version 2) | ecosystem: Environmental > Aquatic > Marine > Oceanic | place: Pacific Ocean | collected 2013-06-22
CCTTGCCACTCACCCCCGCCTGGGAGAACGTGGCCATGTCACTGAGCATGGCGGCGGCAGCCTGTAGCAGCGGGTAAGCCAGCGTCGCCCCACTGCCCTCGCCCAGGCGCATTTCCAGGGCCAGCAGCGGCTGCGCCGCCAGGGCTTCCAGCGCCAGGGCGTGGCCCGGCTCCGCCGAACGGTGGCCAAATACCAGGTAGTCACACAGTGCCGGGGCCATGCGGCAGGCGGTCAGGGCCGCCACCGTGGCAATGAAGCCATCCACCACCGCAGGCACGCGGTGGGCCGCCGCCGCCAGGTACGCACCCGCCATGGCGGCAATTTCCAGGCCGCCCAGCTTGCACAACACCTCCAGCGGGTCGTCAGGATTCGCCTGGCGATTGGCCAGCGCCCGCTCGATAACCGCCGCCTTGTGGGCCTGCTGGGTGCTGTCGATACCGGTGCCCGCCCCCACCATCTGGGCGGCAGGCACCCCTAGCAAGGCCGCCAGCATGGCGCTGCTGGCGGTGGTGTTGGCGATACCCATTTCGCCCACGATGAGCCCATTGGCCCCCGCCTGTACGGCCCGCTCGACCGCTGCCATGCCGGCCTGCATGGCCTGGCGCGCGTCGTCCAGCGGCATGGCGTCGTGGTGCAGCATGTTGGCCGTGCCCGAACGCACGCGGGCATCGGTGGCTCCCGGCAGCGGTCGCGGCGACGCCACACCGACATCCACCACGTCCACCCGAGCTCCCAGCTGGCGGGCAAACACGTTGATGGCCGCGCCCTGCTGAACGAAGTTGGCGACCATCTGCGCGGTCACCTCCTGGGGAAACGCCGACACGCCTTCAGCGGCCACGCCATGGTCGGCGGCAAACACCACCACGGCAGGGCTATCCACCCGAGGGCGGGCGCTGCCCGTGATGGCGCTGAGCTGAATCGCCAGCGCTTCGAGCCTGCCCAGGCTGCCGGGCGGCTTGGTCAAGGTATCGAGGTAGGCACGAGTGCGCTCAGCGGCGGCGGCATCGACGGGGCCGATATCAGGCAGCCAGGGGTAAGCGGCAAGGGAGTCAGAAGCGGCAGCAGAGGACGCGCAGGGAGGCATGGCAGCTCCAGTGGCAGCAAAACCAGAGATGAAGTGATCGCAAGCGCAGCATGGTAACAGATGCGGGCGGCCAGCGGAGCCGCCCGGGCTGTGGTTACCGTACCGGCAATCAGTAAACGGGGGTTTCCTGCCAGCCACCGCCCAGCGCCTTGAACAGCGTGGCCGTGGCCGCCAGCTGTTCACGGCGCGCATCGGCCTGGGCCAAACGGGCCGAGAGCAGGTTGCGTTCGGCGTCCAGGCGCTCCAGCTGGCTCACCTGCCCCTGGTCGTACATCAGCACGGCCAGCTCCCGGGTACGGGCAACGGCCTCCAGCTGTTCGTCGATGGCGGCCAGCCGTCGCTCGCTGAAGTCGTAGCTGTAGAGTGCATCGCGCACTTCGTTGAAAGCGGTCAGCACGGTCAGGCGATACTGCGCTTCGGCCTGTTCGGCCAGCGCTTCGGCGCTTTCCACCCCGGACTGGCTACGACCGAAGTCGAACAGCGGCCCCATCACCGAGGCCCCGACGCCCCAGGTGCGGGCCACATCGCTGAACAGATCACTGGTGCTGGCGGCCGCAGTGCCCAAAAAGGAGCTGAGATTGAGCGACGGCAGGCGGTTGGCCTCGGCCACGCCGATCTGGGCGGTGGCCGCGATCAGCGCCGCTTCTGCCGAGCGAATGTCGGGCCTGCGCTGGAGCATCGCCGACGGCATCACGGCAGGTATGCCCACCGGCTGGGCCAGGTCATCCAGCCGCGACGTGCCGGTGTCCAGGGTAGTCAGCAGCTCATCAGGGGACATGCCCACCAGCGTGCCCAGGGCCCCGCGCAGGGTTTCCACCTGCTGCTTGAGCGACGGCAGCTCTGCCTGCAGGTTGCGCCACTCGGCTTCGGCCTGGCGCAGTTCCAGTTCGCTGATGTCGCCATGCTCGAAGCGCAGCGCCTGAAGGCGATAGGTCTCCTGGTACGCGGCCAGGGTCTCCTCCATCAGCGCTTGCTGGGCTTCGGCACTTTTCAGGCTGACGTAGGTGGTGACCACGTCACCGATCACGCCCAGCTCGGCGGCGTCTCTGGCAAACAGGCTCTCCTGCAGGGCGGCCATGGCCGCAGCGCGCTGGTTGGCCAGCCGCCCCCACAGGTCGATTTCATACTCCAGGCTAGCGGCCAGGGAGTACTGGTTGTTGGTGGAGGTCAGCAGCTCCTGCACGGACTGAACATCGATGGGCAGCAGCTCCTGCACGGACTGAACATCGATGGGCAGCGCCGCCCCCGGAGTGCGCTTACGGTTGGCTTCGGCCTGATAGCCCACGGTGGGAAAGCGCTCGGCATCGGCAAACCCCAGCTGGGCCCGGGCCTCGCGAATGCGCGCCAACTGAATCGCCAGTTCGAGATTGTCTTCGCTGGCGCGCTCGACCAGCCGGTTCAGCGCCGGGTCTTCGAAGCGCTGCCACCAGCGGTGCCAGTCGTCACGGGCCTGCTGCTCCAGAGTGATATGGGCAGGCCAACTCTCCGGCAGCTCAATGTCGGGCGTTTGATACTCCGGGCCGACCGCACAGCCTGCCAGCAGCAAGGCCAGCGCCGAGGCAGTGGTGAACGGTTTGAGGCGGGGGCCCCACGGGCGATTCCTGTGCACGCTGATCATCCTTGCAGTTCGGGTGAATACCGATTTAGGGCGGCGTTTAACCAAACACCTGTTCGAAGTGGCTAAGAGTACCTATTATAGGAGACTAACGAAACAGGGGATACATCACACCACCGTGATCCCCCATTGACTTGCAGGGAGGCATTGAATGAGGTTCATCCGCAAGGGGAAGTGGCTACCCACTCTGGCCGGGTTGCTGGCATGCGTGACGTTATTGGCAGGTTGCAGAGACGCCGAAGAGCCCCCCGAGCCTCCGGCTCAGGTGGTCAAACTGTTTGAGACTGGCCAGCAGCAGGCCTTTTCGGGCCGTCGTTTTGTGGGTCGCGTCGATGCCGTGAGCACCGTCAATCTGGCCTTTCAGGTGGGCGGCCGCCTGACCACCTTTCCAGCCGTACAGGGCACCACGCTGGCCAAAGGCGAGCTGATCGCCCAGCTCGATCAAACCGATTACGCTCTGCAGGTGCGCGCCGCAGAGGCGGAATTGTCCCAGGCCCGCCAGCATCTGCAGCGGCAGGAAAATCTGTATCGCCATAACGCCGTCTCCGCCTCGGTGCTGGAAGCGGCCCGCACTGATGCCGAGCTGGCCGCTACCCAGCTGGAGAGCGCCCGCCAGGAGCTGGCCTACACCTCATTGTACGCGCCCTTTGATGCGCTGATTGCCCGCCGCCTGGTGGAAAACCACACCACGCTGCCGCCCAATGCCGAAGTCGTCCGTATTCAGGACATCTCGGAGCTGCGCATTCGCATCAACGTGCCCGAAGCGCTGATGCAGCATCTCGATGGCGAACACGGTTTCAACGCCGAAGCCGAGATCGCCACGCTGCCCGGCGAGCGCATTGCGCTGGAGTACCGCGAACACATCACCGAGCCCGACGAGGTCGCCCAGACCTATCAGGTGGAGTTCGCGCCCGCCCAAGGCGAGCACCTGGTGGCGCTGCCCGGCACCACGGCCACCGTGTTCATCGAGCCCGCCGAGCGGCTGGTGTCCGGGGTGATGATGATTCCAGCCAGCGCCCTGGACACCACCGAGAGCGGTGATTTTCGCGTGTGGGTCTACGACCCCGACGAGGGCACGGTATCGCCCCGGGAGGTCACCGTGGGTGAGCTGAGCGACGACGCCGTGATGCTGGTGGCAGGCGTTCAGCCTGGCGAGTCGATTGCGGCGGCCGGGGTACACCTGCTGCGCGACGGCATGCGCGTCAAACCGCTGGATAACGCCCTCTAGGAGCCGCCATGAACATCGCCAAGCTGTCCATCGAACGGCCTCTCAATACCTGGCTGATCGTGGTGATCTGCCTGTTGGGCGGTATCTGGGGATTCAATACGGTGGGCAAACTCGAAGACCCCGCCTTCACCATCCCCAACGCCATCATCAATACGCCCTACCCCGGCGCCACCGCCGTGGAAGTGGAAGAGGAGGTCACCGAACGTCTGGAGCGCGCCATCCAGGAGATGGAGCAGATCGACGTCATCAAGTCGAAGTCGCTACCTGGGCGCTCGGAAATCCAGGTGGAAGTCCACTCCAGCTACAGCAGCCACGAACTGCCGCAAATCTGGGATGAGCTGCGCAACAAGATCAACGATGCCCAGGGCGACCTGCCCGAGGGGGTGCTGGGCTCCCAGGTCAACGACGATTTCGGTGAAGTGTACGGCCTTTTCTATGCGGTCACGGCCGATGGGCTCACCACGCGGGAGATCCGCGACATTTCGACGTTTCTTCAGCGCGAGCTGCTGGCAGTACCCGGCGTGGCCAGGGTGACCACCGCAGGCGAGCGGGAAGAGACCATCTACATCGACATCTCCAACGAGCGCCTGACCACCCTGGGCATTCCCATCAATCAGGTCATCAACACCATCCAGACCGAAAACGCCGTGGAAAACGCGGGCAGCCTGCGGGTAGGGGAACGCCAGGTGCGGCTGGTGGCGCGTAGCGACATCGACAGCACCGCGCTGATCGAAGCCATTCGCATCGGCCGCCCCGGCACCACCGAACAGGTGTCGCTGATGGATATCGCCACCGTCTACCGCGAGCCCAGCGACCAGCCCAACCAGCTGATTCGCTATAACGGCGAGGATGCCTTCACACTCGGCATTGCGGGCGCCGCCAACGACAACATCATCAGAGTGGGCGAAGCCGTCGAAGCCCGCATGGAAGAGCTGAAAAGCCGCCTGCCGCTGGGCGTAGAGCTACATCCTCTCTACGAACAGCACCATGTGGTCAACGATGCCATCAACGACTTCCTGCTCAACCTGGCCATGTCGGTGGCCATCGTGATCGGGGTGCTGTGCCTGGCCATGGGCTGGCGCATCGGCGTGGTGGTCGGCAGTACCCTGCTGCTCACCGTGCTGGGCACCCTGCTGTTCATGGGGCTGTTAAACATCGAGATGGAGCGTATCTCGCTGGGGGCGCTGATCATCGCCATGGGCATGCTGGTGGATAACGCCATCGTGGTCGCCGAAGGCATGGTCACCAACATCAAGCGCGGCCAGCGCGCCAAGGAGGCTGCAGGCAGCGCCGCCAAGCGTGCCCAGCTGCCGCTACTGGGCGCCACGGTGATCGGCATCATGGCCTTTGCCGGTATTGGCCTGTCGGACGATGTCACCGGCGAATTTCTCTACTCGCTGTTCATGGTCATTCTGGTGTCCCTGATGCTGAGCTGGCTGCTGGCGATCACCGTCACCCCGCTGTTTGGCTACTACCTGCTGCGCCAGAAAGGCGACGACGAGGACCAGCCCGCTGACGAGCAGCAAGCAGACGAGCACCAGGACGAAAACGAGAACGACGACGAGCCCAGCAAGCGCGAGCTGTACGGCGGCCTGCTCTATCGCGCCTATCGCCGGGTGCTGCTGCTGGCGCTGGGCATGCGCATCGTCACCGTCAGCGCGCTGGTGCTGATCACCGCCGTGTGCCTGTGGGCCTTCAGCCTGATTCCCCAGTCGTTCTTTCCGGACTCCAACACGCCGCTGTTCTTCGTCAATATGGAGCTACCCCAAGGCACCGACATTCGCTCGACCGCCGATTACGCCGCCGATATCGAGGCGTATATCCTGGAGCAGGAGGACGTGGTATCGGTGGCCAGCTTCATCGGCCAGGGCGCTACCCGCTTCATGCTCACCTACGCCCCGGAGCAGCCCAACACCGCCTATGCCCAGTTCATCGTGCGCACCGAAGACCTGGACGCCATTCCCGCGCTGGACCAGCGCTTCTACCGAGAGCTGAACGAAGCGTTTCCCAGCGCGCAGGTACGCACCCAGCGGCTGCAGTTCGGCCCGGGCGATGGCGCGGGCATCGAAGCGCGCTTTCAGGGGCCCTCCCCGGAAGTGCTGCGCTCGCTGGCCGACCAGGCCCAGCGCATCATGGCCGACAGCCCCTACCTGATCGACCAGCGCACCGACTGGCGCCAGCAGGAGCTGGTAGTGCGCCCGCGCATCAACGAGGAGCGCGCCCGCATTGCCGGGGTCAGTCGTGAAGACATTACCCAGACCCTGCAGTTTGCCTCGTCGGGCATTCGGGCAGGCACCTACCGTGAAGGCGAGCACCTGCTGCCCATCGTCGCCCGCCCCCCGGCGGCCGAACGGGACGATGTGGCGCTGCTGGAAAACCGCAACGTGTGGAGCGCCGCGCAGCAGCGCTTCGTGCCCATCAGCCAGGTGGTCTCCTCCTTCGATACCGATAGCGAGGAAGCGCTGATTCAACGCCGCAACCGGGTGCGCACGTTGACCGTCGGGGCCGACCCCGCCGAGGGCTATACCGCCGCCCAGGCCTTCGGCGGCATTCGCGAAGAGATCGAGGCCATGACGCTGCCACCGGGCTACCAGCTGAGCTGGGGAGGTGAACACGAGGATTCCGGCGATGCTCAGGAGGCGCTGGCCCAGCAGTTGCCCATCAGCCTGCTGGTGATGCTGCTGACCTCGATTTTGCTGTTTGGCAAGCTCAAGCAGCCGCTGATCATCTGGCTGGTGGTGCCCATGTCGGTATGTGGCGTGGTGATTGGCCTGCTGGTGACCGGCCTGCCCTTCTCGTTTACCGCCCTGCTGGGCATGCTCAGCCTGTCGGGCATGCTGATGAAAAACGCCATCGTGCTGGTGGACGAGATCGATGGGCAGATCAAGGAGGGCAAGGCGCGCTTTTCTGCTCTGGTGGACGCCAGCATCAGCCGCTTGCGGCCGGTCTTCCTGGCCGCTGGTACCACCATCCTCGGCATGCTGCCGCTTTTGGCCGACGCCTTCTTCAACAGCATGGCGGTGACCATCATGGGCGGCCTGGCGTTTGCCTCGCTGCTGACGCTGATTGCCGTACCCACCCTGTATGCCATGCTGTTCCATATCAGCAGCGACGAGGTCGACTCCTGAGCAGGCGCGTTCGGCCCATGAGCGCTTTTTGGCTATCATGGGCTGGACGCTGGGATCATCCGGCTCATCCTTTCGGGTAATAAAACTACAACTTAAGCTATAAATAGCGTTTTTATTGCCGTAAAGTCTCTTATATCGACGCCATAAGATGTAAAATAACTACAAATCTGGATTCACCGTCTCTACACATGCAGAGGTCTCTATGCCTGGTTCAACACCCGCCACACTCAATCCTACGGTTGCTAAGGTTACCCAACGTATTCGTGAACGCTCTGCCGAGCGCCGCGCTCTCTACGAGCGCCGCATGGCCGACCAGCACAAGCGTGGCGTGCATCGTGCCGAGCTCTCCTGCGGCAACCTGGCCCACGGCTTTGCTGCCTGTAGCGCCCAGGAGAAAGACTCCCTGAAGCTGATGAACAGCGCCAACCTAGGGATTATTTCTTCGTACAACGACATGCTCTCGGCCCACCAGCCGTTCGAAACCTTCCCGGAAACCATCAAAGCGGCCGCCCGCGCCATGGGTTCTACCGCGCAGTTTGCCGGTGGCGTACCCGCCATGTGCGATGGCGTAACCCAAGGCCAGCCGGGCATGGAACTCTCGCTGTTCTCCCGCGATGTGATTGCCATGGCCACCGCCGTGGGCCTGTCGCACAACATGTTTGATGCCGCTCTTTACCTCGGCGTATGCGATAAAATCGTTCCCGGACTATTCATCGGCGCGGCGCGTTTTGGTCACTTGCCCGCCATGTTCGTACCCGCAGGCCCGATGCCAAGCGGCTTGCCGAACAAAGAGAAAGCGCGCATTCGCCAGCTCTACGCCGAAGGCAAGGTGGGCCGCGAGGAGCTGCTGCAAGCGGAGTCCGACTCTTACCACAGCCCCGGCACCTGCACCTTCTACGGCACCGCCAACTCCAATCAGCTGATGATGGAAGTGATGGGCCTGCACCTGCCGGGTACCTCGTTCGTCAACCCGGGCACCGAGATGCGCGAAGCGCTCACCCGCTACGCCACCGAGCAGGCCATTCGCAACACCGAACCCGGCGGCGAGTACCGTCCGTTCTATAAGCAGATCGACGAGCGCGCCATCGTCAACGCCGTGGTCGGCCTGCTGGCCTCCGGTGGTTCGACCAACCATACCATGCACCTGATTGCTATGGCGGCAGCGGCGGGCATTACCCTCAACTGGGATGACTTCACCGATCTGTCAGCGGTCACCCCCAGCCTGATGAAGGTGTACCCGAACGGCCAAGCAGACATCAACCACTTCCAGGCCGCGGGCGGCATGAGCTACCTGTTCCGCGAACTGCTAGGCGCGGGCCTGCTCCACGGCGATATTCCCACCGTGTTTGGCACCGACCTGACCGCTTACACCCAAGAGCCCTTCCTGGAAGATGGCAAAGTGGTCTGGCGCGAAGGCCCGGAAAACAGCCTGGACGAAGAAGTGCTGCGCCCGGTCGCTACACCCTTCGCCCCCACCGGCGGCCTGACCGTGATGAAAGGCAACCTGGGACGTGGCGTCATCAAAGTCTCGGCGGTAGCCGAAGAGCACCGTGTAGTAGAAGCGCCGGTGAAGATCTTCGAGGATCAGAACGAAATGAAAGCGGCGTTTGAGTCGGGCGACCTGGACCGCGACGTCATTGTGGTGGTTCGCTTCCAAGGCCCCAAAGCCAACGGCATGCCCGAACTGCACAAACTCACCCCCTTCCTGGGCGTACTCCAGGACCGTGGCTTCAAAGTTGCCCTCGTCACCGATGGCCGCATGTCTGGCGCATCGGGCAAAGTGCCCGCCTCCATCCATATGAGCCCGGAAGCGCTCGACGGCGGCCCGCTGGCCAAGCTGCGCGATGGTGACGTGGTACGCCTGGATGCCAACGCCGGCACGTTGGAAGCCAAAGTAGACGCCGCCACCTGGGCCGAGCGTGAGCTCGTTGTCGCCAATTTGGATCACTACCATGTGGGCCTGGGCCGCGAGCTGTTCTCGGGCTTCCGCCACTTGGCAATGCGCGGCGAAGAGGGCGCGGGCTCGTTGGGCGGCTTCGAAGCCGACGATCTCGCTCGTCAAGAAGGTCAGATTTTTCAAGAGGACGCCTGATGCGACCGGCATTAATCGGGGACATTGGCGGCACGAATGCTCGTCTGGCGTTGGTCACGCCGGGCGAAGTCACGCCCCACGACATTCTTAACCTACCCTGCGCCGATTACCCCGGCGTGATCGAAGCGATTCAGGACTATCTCGCTCGGGTAGGCGCAACGGGCGATAACGCCCCGCAAGAAGCCTGCTTGGCGTTCGCCTGCCCGGTGCACGCCGAGCGGGTAAAGATGACCAACAACCATTGGGACTTTATGAAAAGCGACGTTCAGCAGGCGCTGAATCTGTCGCTGTTCAAAGTCATCAATGACTTCACCGCCCAGGCGTTGGGCGTACCCCACGTAGGGGAAGATAACCTGGTGGAAGTGCAGCCTGGGGAAGCCCAGTCGCACTCTACCCGCTTGGTCATCGGCCCCGGTACGGGCCTGGGCGTTGCCGGGGTGTTTCCCGGCCAGCATGCCTGGATTCCGCTGCCCACCGAAGGCGGGCACGTCACCTTTGCGCCCACCGACACCACCGAGCGCGCACTGCTGGATGTTTTCCTGCAGCGCCACCAGCGGGTCAGCGTCGAGCGCATCCTGTGCGGCCAGGGACTGCTGGAACTCTACCAGGCCCACTGCGCGCTGGAAGGCCAAGCGCCACGTTGCGAAACCCCCGCCGAGGTGACCCAGGCGGCCAACCAGGGCGATGCCCTGGCCACGGCTACCCTGCTGCGCTTTTTGAAAATTCTCGGCGACGTGTGCGGCGATGCCACCCTGACCATGGGTGCGCGCGGCGGCGTGTATCTCTGCGGCGGTATTCTGCCCCGCCTGTTGGACTGGCTGCCCAAGTGTGAGCTGCGCGCAAGCTTTGTCAATAAAGGGCGCATGGGCGCTTACAACGCCGACATCCCGGTGAGGATTGTGACTCACCCGTGGACCGGCCTGCTGGGTGCCGCCGAAGCGCTACATAACGAAGAAGTCTTTTAACAGATTGGAACACGCCATGGCTGCTGTAACGTTCAACGTGCCGTTTGTACTCGGCATGATGCGCCTGCATGAAGCGCAAGAGATGCACCAAGCGAGCCACTTGGCCGACTGGATCGAAGCTCGCTTAGAACAGGGTTTGCACTGGTTCGACCATGCCGACATTTACGGCAACGGAGCATGCGAAACGCTGTTTGGCCAAGCGCTGCGCGCCCGCCCGGCCCTGGCCAAGCGGTTGAATGTCGTTACCAAAGCCAGCATCGCCAACGACAATCCGGCACCGGGTTCCGGCAAGATCAAGCACTACAATGCCAGCCCGGAGTACCTAAGCCGCGCCATTGACGATGCGCTGGGCCGCTTGGGTGTCGAGCGTCTGGATCACTTTCTGATTCACCGCCCGGACCTGCTGATGGACGCCGCCGCAACAGGCCGTGCGCTGGATGACGCCATAGAGGCAGGCAAAATCGGCGCGGCGGGGATTTCCAACCATCTGCCCAGTCAGTGGCGCCGACTGCAACGCCATATGCATCACCCGCTACGCGCCAACCAAATCGAGCTTTCGATTGCCCATAGCGCGCCGTTGTTTGACGGCAGCTTTGACGACCTCGGTGCCGATGGCCATGCGCCCATGGCGTGGTCTCCGCTGGCGGGCGGCCAACTGATGCAGGGTGAAGTGAGCCGCGTATTGAACCGTTTAGCAGGCGAGCTTAACAGCACACCCGGCGCGCTGGCGCTGGCCTGGCTGCGCACCCTGCCCGGCCGCCCAGTACCGGTGGTAGGCAGCGTGAAACCGGAGCGTATTGCCAATATGCTGAACGGCCCGGAAACGCTGCCCAGAGAAGCCTGGTACGAACTGCTGGAGGCCGCCCGCGGCCACTGCGTCGCTTAGTACGCTCACTCAACATTGATGCCAATAATGACAAGGAAAGACCTATGACACCGGTGATTGCTTTCGGTGAAGCCTTGATTGATATGCTCTCTAGCCGCTTGGGCGATAACACAGGGCAGGAAACCTTTACCCCCTATGCTGGCGGCGCGCCCGCCAACGTGGCGGTGGCCTGCGCACGGCTCAACGTGCCCAGCCAGTTTTTGGGCATGGTGGGTGATGATACGTTTGGGCACTTTCTAATTCGTGAGCTGAAAAGCCACGGCGTGGATACCCAGGGCGTCGTGCTTACCAAAGAAGCGCGCACGGCGCTGGCGTTTGTCTCCCGCGACAGCAGTGGCGAGCGCACCTTCGATTTCTACCGCCCACCGGCCGCCGACCTGCTCTACCGCTTGGAAAACCTTCCCCACGGCGTGTTCGAGCAGCCCGCCATCGTTCACCTGTGTAGCAACAGCCTGACCGACCCCGACATTGCCGAGACCACCCTCGCGATTGCCGCCATGGCCAAGCGCGCAGGCTGCCTTGTGAGCGTGGACGCCAACCTGCGCCACAACCTGTGGGCAGAGGGTGCGGCAGATCCTTGGCTGGTCACCGAGCTGGTCGATAGCGCCGAGCTGGTCAAAGTCTCTCTCGAAGAGCTGGACTACCTGCGTGGCGACCACCCACCTGAGGCGTGGTTAGCCGAGCGCATGGCCGCAGGGGTGAAGGTGATTGTGATTACCGACGGCCCCAATAATGTGGTACTCAAAGGCATCGGCATTGACCAAACCGTGACGCCACCCAGCGTCACGGCCGTCGACACCACCGCCGGTGGCGATGCCTTTATTGGCGGCCTGCTCGCGGAGCTTTCAAGCTACGGCATCAGCGAGAGCTGGCACCAGGACAGCGCGTTGCTCACCCGCGCAGTGGACATTGCCTGCCGCTGCGGCGCCCACGCGGTCACCCGCCCCGGCGCCTATGCCGCGCTGCCCACCCACGCCGACATCGAAGCCCTGCGCAGCTCGGCAGGCTAGCGCTCAGCGTCGTCGAGGCCGCTACTCGACGACGCTTTGGGTAACCCCTTCCGCCACATCCACCCGCCCGCTGACGACTTCCAACGTAACCGGTTGACGGCGATGATCGACAAAGCTCACCTGGGTGATGCTGCGCTGCTCGGTGGCTCCTTCAATCAACATTTCCAGCGTACCGTGATCGCACCACCACCGAACCATCACCGTTAACCCATCGACGCTGCCCGCCGAGTGGTCACAGGCAAAGTGCTCACCAAAGGCGGCCTGACCGTTACTCCCTTGACGCTCATAGTGTAGCGACGCTGTTGATTCGCCTGCGGTCAGCCATAGCCGCTGCTGATAGCCCTGCTGCA